>Ga0308163_10001747_pt1 | contig 22138 bp, 18 predicted proteins | sample PhyTR1_FD_201037 | JGI IMG/M metagenome (GOLD analysis project Ga0308163, IMG submission 201037) | Phyllosphere microbial communities from UC Gill Tract Community Farm, Albany, California, United States - DLSLT.R1 | ecosystem: Host-associated > Plants > Phyllosphere > Unclassified | place: USA... | reverse complement strand
GCCCGTCTGGCGATCGCCATGGCTCAGGAAGGCGGCATCGGCATCATCCACAAGAACATGACCGTCGAGCAGCAAGCTGCCGAAGTGCGCAAGGTCAAGAAGTTCGAAGCGGGTGTGGTCAAGGACCCGATCACCATCGAGGCGGATGCCACCGTTCGTGATCTGTTCGAACTGACCCGTCAACACAACATTTCCGGTGTACCGGTCCTGCACGACGGCGAGCTCGTCGGCATCGTGACCTCTCGTGACGTACGCTTTGAAAACCGGATGGACATCCCTGTTCGTGAAGTGATGACGCCCAAAGAGCGTCTGGTCACTGTGCGTGAGGGCGCCGACAAATACGAAGTCCGCGACCTGCTGCACAAGCACCGTCTGGAAAAAGTCCTGATCGTCGACGACAAATTCGCGCTCAAGGGCATGATGACCGTCAAGGACATCGAGAAATCCAAAGCCTATCCACTGGCCAGCAAGGACGATCAAGGTCGTCTGCGCGTGGGCGCCGCAGTCGGCACCGGTAAAGACACTGGCGAGCGCGTCAGCGCCCTGGTCGCCGCGGGCGTTGACGTCATCGTCGTCGATACCGCCCACGGTCACTCCAAAGGCGTGATCGACCGCGTTCGCTGGGTCAAGCAGAACTTCCCGGACGTCCAGGTCATCGGCGGCAACATCGCCACCGGCGCTGCTGCACGTGCACTGGTCGAAGCGGGCGCTGACGGCGTCAAGGTCGGTATCGGTCCTGGATCCATCTGCACCACGCGTATCGTAGCCGGCGTCGGTGTTCCGCAAATCAGCGCCATCGCCAACGTTGCATCGGCCCTTGAAGGCACCGACGTTCCCCTGATCGCTGATGGCGGCATCCGTTTCTCCGGTGACCTGTCCAAGGCCATCGTGGCCGGTGCCTACTGCGTGATGATGGGTTCGATGTTCGCCGGTACCGAAGAAGCGCCGGGCGAAATCGAACTGTTCCAGGGTCGTTCGTACAAGGCTTACCGTGGCATGGGTTCGCTGGGTGCAATGTCCCAGGCGCAAGGCTCCTCGGACCGCTACTTCCAGGACTCATCGGAAGGTGCCGAGAAGCTGGTGCCGGAAGGTATCGAAGGTCGCGTGGCCTATAAGGGTTCGCTGACTGCCATCGTTCACCAACTGATGGGCGGCCTGCGTTCTTCCATGGGGTACACCGGCAGCGCCGACATTCAGGAAATGCGCACCAAGCCTGAATTCGTCCGCATCACCGGCGCCGGCATGGCCGAGTCTCACGTTCACGACGTGCAGATCACCAAGGAAGCGCCGAACTATCGCGTAGGTTGATCTGAAATGCGCCCGATAAACCGGGCGCGTTTCAAGAATTGTGTAGCGGGGCTGTTCATTACAGCCCCGTCTTGTTTCTGATTTTCGACGAGAATGACTCATGGCCCTCGACATTCACGCCCACCGTATCCTGATCCTCGACTTCGGTTCGCAGTACACCCAGCTGATCGCCCGCCGCGTGCGTGAGATCGGTGTGTATTGCGAACTGCACCCGTTCGACATGGACGACGAAGCGATTCGCGAATTCGCTCCAAAAGGCGTCATCCTCGCCGGTGGCCCCGAGTCCGTGCACGAAGCCAACAGCCCGCGCTGCCCGCAAGCCGTGTTTGATTTGGGCGTTCCGGTCTTTGGTATCTGCTACGGCATGCAGACCATGGCTGAGCAACTGGGTGGCAAGGTCGAAGGTTCCGAACTGCGTGAATTCGGTTACGCCCGTGTCGACGTCGTCGGCAAGAGCCGCTTGCTCGACGGCATCGAAGATCACATCGACGCTGACGGCCTGTTTGGCCTCGACGTGTGGATGAGCCACGGTGACAAGGTCACCAAGATGCCGTCCGAATTCCACATCCTGGCCAGCACCCCGAGCTGCCCGATCGCCGGCATGGCCGACGACACCCGTGGCTACTACGGCGTGCAGTTCCACCCGGAAGTGACCCACACCAAGCAAGGCGGTCGCATCCTGTCGCGCTTCATCCTCGACATCTGCGGCTGCGAAGCGCTGTGGACGCCTTCCAAGATCGCTGAAGACGCCATCGCTCAGGTCCGCGCGCAAGTCGGCACCGACAACGTCCTGCTGGGTCTGTCCGGCGGTGTTGACTCGTCCGTTGTAGCAGCGCTGCTGCACAAAGCGATTGGCGATCAGCTGACCTGCGTCTTCGTCGATAACGGCCTGCTGCGCCTGCACGAAGGTGAGCAAGTGATGGCCATGTTCGCCGAGAACATGGGCGTCAAGGTGATCCGCGCCAACGCCGAAGAACAGTTCCTCAACAATCTGGAAGGCGAAGCCGACCCAGAGAAGAAGCGCAAGATCATCGGCCGTACCTTCATCGACGTGTTCGATGCCGAGTCGAGCAAGCTTGATAACATCAAGTACCTGGCTCAGGGCACCATCTACCCTGACGTGATCGAGTCCGCTGGCGCCAAGAGCGGCAAGGCTCACGTGATCAAGTCTCACCACAACGTGGGCGGCCTGCCGGAAGAAATGAACTTGAAACTGGTCGAGCCACTGCGCGAACTGTTCAAGGACGAGGTCCGTCGTCTCGGCCTGGAGCTCGGCCTGCCGTACGACATGGTCTACCGTCACCCGTTCCCAGGCCCAGGCCTGGGCGTGCGCATCCTCGGCGAAGTGAAGAAGGAATACGCCGACCTGCTGCGCCGCGCTGACCACATCTTCATCGAAGAACTGCGCAAAGCCGACTGGTACCACAAAGTCAGCCAGGCCTTCGTCGTCTTCCAGCCGGTCAAATCCGTCGGCGTGGTCGGTGACGGCCGTCGTTACGCGTGGGTCGTCGCCCTGCGTGCCGTAGAAACCATCGACTTCATGACCGCACGTTGGGCACACCTGCCTTACGAACTGCTGGAAACCGTCAGCGGCCGCATCATCAACGAAATCGAAGGCATCTCCCGCGTCACCTATGACGTGTCGAGCAAGCCGCCGGCGACGATTGAGTGGGAATGATTGCAAGAATCGACTGAAGGCTCGCCCGAGTCTTCAGCCCTTTCTGAAACTACAAAGCCGGATGCAACCTCAGGGTTCATCCGGCTTAGTCGTTTCTGATCAGCCAAAAATATGTCTGGAAATCAGCTGTGAGATTTCGATGATCGATGTCTTGCCTGTGAATTCGAATTTCACTTTGCCCAGGGCGGAGAAGTAAATCTCCAGCTCTGAGTCGAGGTCGAACGTGCCGGAGGTCTCGACCGAGTAGGCGACGATGTTTTTGTAGGGAAGGGAGGTGAAGTCTTTCTTGCTCCCGGTGATGCCCTGCACGTTCACCGCGATGATGCGCTTGTTGGTGAAGACCACGCCGTCGCGCATGGATTTGTAGGCGTCAACCACGGTTTCGCCTTCCAGCAGCAACGCGGTGACCCGCTCGGCGTATTCGTTGTTTTGCTTGAGTTTGAAAAAGCCTTTGTTGTTGAAGTCGATCATCCTTGGAACATCCTGTGAGGTGGGCATCCATCCAGCGCTGCGCTGAGCGGGTCGGGAGCGATTCTGGCGCAGGTGGGTTTCTGCCACAAGCGAACGGCGGTTTCATCAAGCAGGCTTTCGGTGTTCATCCGGGCTCGATTGCTACGAAATATGTACCGTTTCATGCCTTCGCTTAAATTTCTGCAAATGCGGGTGTATCTTATCCGCCCTTCGCAAAGTCTCTCATTTAGCGCTTTGTTTCGTTTCAGGCTTTATACAGGTGCCGTGGCTGATGTCTTTCACCCGTCGACAAATTCTTGGAGGTCTGGCCGGTCTTGCTGTGGTCGGGCTCGGCGCGGGCGGGGCTTCGCGGTACTGGCTTGGGCGCACGGGGCCGGGGGAAGGGCATGATTACGAGTTGATCGCTGCGCCACTGGACGTTGAACTGGTTTCCGGTTTCAAGACGCCTGCCTGGGCGTTTGGCGCGACGGCGCCAGGGACTGAGTTGCGGGTTCGGCAAGGTGACTGGCTGCGTGTGCGCTTCATCAATCGGCTTCCTGTGGAGACGACCATTCACTGGCATGGCATTCGGCTGCCGCTGGAGATGGACGGCGTGCCTTATGTGTCGCAGCTGCCGGTGAAGCCGGGCGAGTATTTTGACTACAAATTCCGCGTACCTGATGCGGGCAGCTACTGGTATCACCCCCACGTCAGCAGCAGCGAAGAGCTCGGGCGCGGGCTGGTCGGGCCGTTGATCGTTGAGGAGCGCGAGCCGACCGGATTTGCCCATGAGCGGGTCGTCAGTCTGAAGAGCTGGCACGTGGACGAGCAGGGCGCGTTCACCGATTTCAGTGTCACACGCGAGGCGGCCCGTGAAGGCACGGCAGGGCGTCTGTCGACGATCAATGGCGTGCCGCAAGGCGTGATCGAGCTACCGGCAGGGCAGATCACCCGCGTGCGCATCCTCAACCTCGACAACACGGTGACCTATCGGCTGAACCTGCCGGACGCCGAGGCGATGATTTATGCGCTGGACGGCAACCCGGTCAAGCCACGTCCATTGGGCAAGGATTACTGGCTCGGGCCGGGGATGCGTATTTGTCTGGCGATCAGGGCACCCGCAGCCGGTGAGGAGTTGTCGTTGCGTAACGGTCCGGTGCGATTGGGGACCTTCCGCTCGGTGGCCAGTAATGGCACGCCTGGCGAGTGGCCGCCCGAACTGCCCGCCAATCCGGTCGCCGAGCCCGACCTGGCCAATGCCGAGAAGCTTAACTTCAACTTCGAATGGGTCGGCTCTATGTCGGTGAGTGCCGAAGGCAAGCCGCCGAGCCTGTGGCAGATCAACGGCAAGGCCTGGGATATCACTGACAAGACCTGCGCTGATCGGCCAATCGCGAAGCTGGAAAAGGGCAAGAGCTACATCTTCGAGCTGAAGAACATGACCCAGTATCAGCACCCGATTCACTTGCACGGGATGAGCTTCAAAGTGATCGCGTCCAACCGCAAGGACGTGATCCCGTATTTCACCGACACCTACCTGTTAGGTCGAAACGAGCGCGCGCGCGTCGCGCTGGTAGCGGATAATCCCGGCGTGTGGATGTTCCACTGCCATGTGATCGATCACATGGAAACCGGTCTTATGGCAGCTATTGAGGTTTCGTAATGCGGCAGCCGCACATCATTGATCGCAGCCGCGATCAGCATTTCATGCGAGAAGCACTGGCCTTGGCCGCTGAAGGAGCGCTGCTGGGCGAGGTCCCGGTGGGCGCGGTGGTGGTTCAGGACGGCGTGATCATCGGGCGCGGTTTCAACTGCCCGATCAGTGGCAGCGACCCGAGCGCGCACGCTGAAATGGTTGCAATCCGCGCTGCGGCTCAGGCGGTCAGCAACTACCGTCTGCCGGGCAGTACGCTGTATGTCACCCTCGAACCCTGCAGCATGTGCGCAGGTCTGATCGTGCATTCGCGGATCACGCGTGTGGTGTTCGGTGCCACCGAACCCAAAGCGGGCGTGGTGCAGAGTCAGGGGCAGTTCTTTGCTCAGCCGTTTCTCAACCATCGGGTGTTGTTCGAAGGTGGCGTGCTGGGCGAGGAGTGCGGGACGGTGCTGAGCGAGTTTTTCAGGATGAGGCGCGCGAAGGGATGATGAGGGGGCCTGCCAGGTTCGGCCCTGACGAACGCCGAATGACCTGTGGCAGCGAGCCTGGTCTGCGCCGCATTCGGACGAAGACTGATGCTTGGCCGGTAAATGAGCAGCGACCGTGATGCCGCCTTCGCGAGCAAGCTCGCTCCCACAGTGATCATGCGGGTCCGGTTTAAAGCGGGGCTTTTTCTTCCGGCGGCTTGGTCTTGTCCACGCCCGGCACGTGCAGGTTGCCTTCTGCCACCTGGCTGCCTTCCAGTTGCGGCTGGGTGACCCACGTCAGAATGTCGTAATAACGGCGGATGTTCGCGACGAAGCTGACAGGCTCGCCGCCGCGGGCGTAACCGTAGCGCGTCTTGCTGTACCACTTCTTCTGTGAGAGACGCGGCAGCATCTTTTTCACGTCCAGCCATTTGTTCGGGTTCAGGCCTTCGCTCTCCGCCATCTTGCGGGCGTCGTCGAGGTGGCCCGTGCCGATGTTGTAGGACGCGAGCGCCAGCCAGGTACGATCCGGTTCCTGGATCGTGTCCTCAAGCTGATCCTTCACGTAGGCGAAATACTTGGCGCCACCTTGAATGCTTTGCTTGGCATCCAGCCGGTTGGAAACGCCCATCGCTTGGGCGGTGCTCTGGGTCAGCATCATCAGCCCGCGAACACCGGTCTTGGACGTTACGGCCGGCTGCCACAGTGATTCCTGATAGCCAATCGCGGCCAGCAAGCGCCAGTCGACCTGCTCTTGCTTGGCGGCGGCCTGAAAATGCTTCTCGTATTTGGGGAGACGTTCCTGCAGGTGCTGGGCGAAGGTGTAGGCGCCGACATAACCCAGTACGTCGACATGCCCGTAATAGCGGTCTTTGAGCCGCTGCAGCATGCCGTTCTTCTGCATCTTGTCGAGGAAGGTGTTGATCTCGTTCAGCAGGCTGTTGTCATCGCCCAGCGCCACGGCCCAGCGCTGGTCGCGCCCGTCGCCCAGGTCGAACGCCACGCGCACGTTGGGGAAGTAGACCTGATTCATCGCCAGTTCGTTGGAGTCCACCAGTGTCAGGTCGATCTGGCCTTCATCGACCATGCGCAGCAGATCGACGACTTCGACCTGATCGGATTCTTCGTAATTGATGCCGGGATACTTGACCTTCAATGCAGCCAGCTGCTCGGCGTGACTGCTGCCTTTGAGCACCAGAATGCGTTTGCCCACCAGGTCGCCTGGGTCGGTAGGGCGCGACTGACCGTTGCGGTAGATGACCTGAGGCGTGACCTCCAGATAAGAGTGCGAGAAGCGCACCTGTTTCGCGCGGTTCTCAGTGCTGACCAAACCGGCGGCTGCAAGCACGGGGCCACCGGGCTTGTTCATCTGATTGAACAGGTCATCCAGGTTGTCAGCGGTTTCGATCTTCAGTTCCACGCCCAGATCGTCGGCGAAACGCTTGACCAGCTCATACTCGAAACCGGTTTCACCGTTGCGATCCTGGAAGTAGGTCGCCGGGCTGTTGCGGGTGACGACGCGCAGAACGCCATCCTCCTTGACTCGTTCCAGCGTGTTGGGTTTCTCAACACAGGCACCGAGCAGCAGGAAGATTCCGGTTGCGATGAGCCACTTGGCACAGCGTGGGCGGAAATCAGATGGGGAAAACATCGGTGCAGTATACGCAAAGCGCACTGACCGCCATATCTCGACAGCGATGATCGCGTCTGATAGAGCCGTCGGATTTTTTACTCATCTCGGTAGGGGATCAGCAAACACCGACATTCGGATGCGCAGAAGCCTTTGTTTCGGGTGCCGAAAGCCCCCGGTTTAGGCTAGAATGCACGGCCTCAAAGCACACCCCCTTCCCCGAGGCTGTCCCGACGATGTTGATCTTGCGTGGTGCTCCCGCCCTTTCCGCCTTCCGCCACAAGAAATTACTTGAGCAGCTGAACGATAAAGTTCCGGCTGTGAGTGGCCTGTACGCTGAATTCGCTCACTTCGCTGAGGTGACCGGCGTCCTGACAGAAGATGAGCAGCAAGTCCTTGCCCGTCTGTTGAAATACGGCCCGAGCGTGCCGGTTCAAGAGCCTCGTGGTCGTCTGTTCCTGGTACTGCCGCGTTTCGGCACCATTTCGCCGTGGTCGAGCAAGGCCACCGACATTGCCCGCAATTGCAGCCTGACCAAGATCCAGCGTCTTGAGCGAGGCATCGCCTTCTATGTAGAAGGTCAGTTCAGCGAAGCCGAAGCACAGATCGTCGCCGACATCCTGCACGACCGCATGACCCAATTGGTCCTGAGCGCGCTGGAACAGGCAGCGGGCTTGTTCAGCCACGCCGAGCCCAAGCCGCTGACCGCGGTCGATGTGCTGGGTGGCGGCCGCGCCGCGCTGGAAAAAGCCAACGTCGAGCTGGGCCTGGCCCTGGCCGAAGACGAAATCGATTATCTGGTCACCGCTTTCACCGGCCTGAAGCGCAATCCGCACGACATCGAACTGATGATGTTCGCCCAGGCGAACTCCGAGCACTGCCGCCACAAGATCTTCAACGCCAGTTGGGACATCGACGGTCAGAGCCAGGAAAAAAGCCTGTTCGGCATGATCAAGAACACCTACCAGATGCACAACGAAGGCGTGCTGTCCGCGTACAAGGACAACGCATCGGTCATCGTCGGCAGCGTGGCGGGTCGTTTCTTCCCGAACCCTGAAACCCGCCAGTACGGTGCGGTGCAGGAGCCGGTGCACATCCTGATGAAGGTCGAGACGCATAACCACCCGACCGCGATCGCTCCCTTCCCCGGCGCATCCACCGGTTCGGGCGGCGAGATCCGCGACGAAGGCGCAACCGGCCGTGGCGCCAAGCCGAAGGCTGGCCTGACCGGTTTCACCGTTTCCAACCTGAACATTCCGGGTTTCAAGCAGCCTTGGGAAAAGCCTTACGGCAAGCCTGAGCGCATCGTCACCCCGCTGGACATCATGATCGAAGGCCCGCTGGGCGGCGCTGCGTTCAACAACGAATTCGGTCGTCCGGCGCTGACCGGTTACTTCCGTACGTTCGAGCAGTCGATCAACACCCCGCACGGTGAAGAAGTCCGTGGTTACCACAAGCCGATCATGCTGGCGGGCGGTATGGGCAACATCCGTGCAGAGCACGTGCAGAAGGGCGAAATCACGGTCGGCGCCAAGCTGATCGTGCTGGGCGGCCCGGCGATGCTGATCGGTCTGGGTGGCGGCGCGGCGTCTTCCATGGCGACCGGCACCAGCTCGGCTGATCTGGACTTCGCATCGGTTCAGCGGGAAAACCCTGAAATGGAGCGTCGTTGCCAGGAAGTGATCGACCGCTGCTGGCAACTGGGCGACAAGAACCCGATCGCGTTCATTCACGACGTCGGTGCGGGCGGCCTGTCCAACGCCTTCCCGGAACTGGTCAACGATGGTGGCCGTGGCGGCCGCTTTGAGTTGCGCAATGTGCCGAACGACGAACCAGGCATGGCCCCGCTGGAAATCTGGAGCAACGAGTCTCAGGAACGTTATGTTCTGGCCGTCAGCGCGCCAGATTTCGAACGCTTCAAAGCCATCTGCGAGCGCGAGCGTTGCCCTTTTGCAGTCGTTGGCCAGGCCACCGAAGAGCCGCAACTGACCGTAACCGACAGTCATTTCGGCAACAGTCCTGTGGACATGCCGCTGGAAGTCCTGCTCGGCAAAGCGCCGCGCATGCACCGTTCGGCTAACCGTGAAGCCGAGCTGGGCGACGATTTCGACCCAAGCACCCTCGACCTTGAAGAAAGCGTTCAGCGCGTTCTGCATCACCCGGCCGTGGCGAGCAAGAACTTCCTGATCACCATTGGCGACCGCAGCATCACCGGCCTGGTCAATCGCGACCAGATGGTCGGCCCTTGGCAGGTGCCTGTGGCTGACGTCGCTGTCACCGCGACCAGCTTCGACGTTTATGCCGGTGAAGCCATGGCCATGGGCGAGCGTACGCCGCTGGCACTGCTGGATGCGCCAGCGTCCGGTCGCATGGCGATCGGCGAGACCCTGACCAACATCGCCGCCTCGCGCATCGGCAAGATTTCCGACATCAAACTGTCTGCCAACTGGATGTCTGCGGCCGGTCACCCGGGCGAAGACGCCCGTTTGTACGACACCGTGAAAGCGGTCGGCATGGAGTTGTGCCCTGAGCTGGGCATCACCATTCCAGTGGGCAAGGACTCCATGTCCATGAAAACCCGCTGGAGCGATGAAGGTGCGGAAAAAACCGTCACCTCTCCGATGTCGCTGATCGTCACTGGCTTCGCGCCGGTCACGGACATTCGTGGCACCCTGACCCCGCAACTGCGCATGGACAAGGGCTTGACCGACCTCATCCTGATCGATCTGGGCCGCGGCCAGAACCGTATGGGTGCATCGATTCTCGCCCAGACCCACGGCAAGCTTGGCAACGCGGCACCGGACGTCGATGACGCTGAAGACCTGAAGGCGTTCTTCGCTGTGATTCAGGGCCTGAACGCCGACGGCCACCTGCTGGCTTACCACGACCGTTCCGACGGCGGTCTGATGACCACCGTGCTGGAAATGGCATTCGCCGGTCACTGCGGTCTGAACCTGCAACTGGACACCCTGACCGGCAAGCGTGAAAAAGTCGCGGCCATCCTCTTCAACGAAGAGCTGGGTGCGGTCATTCAGGTCCGTCACGACGCCACCCCGCTGGTGCTTGCACAGTTCAGCGCTGCCGGCCTGGGCGATGACTGCGTTGCGGTCATCGGTCAGCCAGTGAACAACAGCGAAGTGACCATCAGCTTGAATGACGAAGAGCTGTTCAAGGGTGATCGTCGTCTGCTGCAACGTCAGTGGAGCGAGACCAGCTACCAGATCCAGCGTCTGCGTGATAACGCTGATTGCGCTGATCAGGAATTCGACGCACTGCTGGAAGAAGACAACCCAGGCCTGAGCGTCAAGCTTGGCTACGACGTCAACGACGACATCGCTGCGCCTTACATCAAGAAAGGCGTGCGCCCACAAGTGGCGGTCCTGCGTGAGCAAGGCGTGAACGGTCAGGTCGAGATGGCGGCCGCGTTCGACCGCGCCGGGTTCGCGTCGGTTGACGTGCACATGAGCGACATCCTCGCGGGCCGTGTCGACCTGAACGAGTTCAAAGGTCTGGTTGCCTGTGGCGGTTTCTCCTACGGTGACGTGCTGGGTGCCGGTGAAGGCTGGGCGAAGTCGGCCCTGTTCAACAGTCGCGCCCGTGATGCCTTCCAGGGCTTCTTCGCGCGTACCGACAGCTTCGCGCTGGGCGTGTGTAACGGTTGCCAGATGATGTCCAACCTGCACGAGCTGATTCCGGGCAGCGAGTTCTGGCCACACTTCGTTCGTAACCGTTCCGAGCAGTTCGAAGCGCGCGTGGCGATGGTCGAAATCCAGAAGTCGGCGTCGATCTTCCTTCAAGGCATGGCCGGTTCGCGCATGCCGATCGCCATCGCTCACGGTGAAGGTCATGCGGAGTTCACGTCGCCTGAGGCACTGCTCGAAAGTGATCTGTCCGGCACGGTCGCGATGCGTTTCGTCGACAACCACGGCAAGGTTACCGAAAGCTATCCGGCCAACCCGAACGGCTCGCCGCGCGGTATCACCGGCCTGACCACCCGCGACGGTCGCGTCACCATCATGATGCCGCACCCTGAGCGCGTGTTCCGTGCGGTGAACAACTCGTGGCGTCCGGACGAGTGGGCCGAAGATGGCGCGTGGATGCGCATGTTCCGCAACGCACGTGTGTGGGTCAATTAAGCGCTGATGTACAAGCTCGCTTTCTTTGTTCCATCGAGCCATGTGGAGCAGGTCAAGCGCTCAGTGTTCGCCGCCGGCGCGGGGCGAATCGGCGCGTATGACTGTTGCTCATGGCAGGTGCTCGGCCAAGGTCAGTTTCGCCCGCTGGACGGCAGTCAGCCGTTCATTGGGCAGACCGGTGACATCGAGCAGGTGGAAGAGTGGAAGGTCGAGCTGGTCGTCGACGATGCGTTGATTCAACAGGCGGTGGCTGCGCTCAAGCACAGCCATCCCTATGAAACACCCGCTTATGAAGTGTGGAAGCTGGCGGATTTTTGAGTGTGACGGATCGCTACGGACGTCTCCGTGGAAACGAATTCATTGGCAAAAACTCACCACGATCCTGTAGCTACACCACCCAATTAATCATGAATTCGCGCCCACAGGGATCTGCTTCGTCCTTGTGCGAACCCGGCTGCCTGCCAGGCGGGATTGAGCTTACGGCCGAATCTCGATCATCGTGCCGTCTTTGACCAGATCCCAGACTTCGCGGATGTCGCTGTTCTTCATGGCGATGCAGCCATTGGTCCAGTCGAGCGTCTGGAAATACCACTCCGGGTAGTCTTCGCTGACCGGCGTGCCATGGATCATGATCATGCTGCCCGGGTTCACACCCTCGCGGCGGGCGCGTGCGGAGTCAGAGATGTTGGGGTAGGAGATGTGCAGCGACAGGTTGTAGGCGTCGCTGGTCTTGCGGTAGTCCAGCCAGTAGAAGCCTTCGGGTGTGCGTTGGTCGCCTTCCTGCAGTTTCGGCCCTTTGGGTGCCTTGCCCAGTGAGATGCGGTAGGTCTTCAGCGCCTCCCCGTTACTCATCAACTGCAACTGATGCGCGGACTTGAGCACCAGAATCTTGTCGATGCTGCGCTTGGAAATGTCCTGCGTGTCCACGACCTTTCCGCCGATGAACTTCTGCTCGCTCCCTTTCGGGACGATGGTCTGAGTGAACGCCGCCTGCGACAGCGGAACGAACGACAGACATAGAATGGCAAGCAACAAACGCATTTACACGGTATCCCTGAAGCTCGCGCGGCAATCACGCGACGTCATCTGATCAAGTGGTTTTAAGAGGGGGTGACACGGAAAGGCAATCGGTATGCACCGGGAATTCTTGATGCCGCCGGTCGATAAAGAAGCATTCTAGGGTACGTCGAACCGTGTGGAAAGCCAGCTCTGACCATGGGATGTCGGCTTCATCGAACAGCTTCACCTCAAGGCTCTCAACGCCTGCGGCGCAATCTGCACTGGCCATGTTGGCCCGGTAGAAGATGTGCACCTGATTGATGTGCGGCACATCGATCATTGCGTACAGGTGCAAGTCTTCCAGCACAGCGCAGGCTTCTTCGACCGTTTCCCGTCGTGCGGCCTGTTCGACGCTTTCGCCGTTCTCCATGAAACCTGCCGGCAATGTCCAGTAGCCCAGGCGCGGCTCGATGGCGCGACGGCACAGCAACACCTTGTTGCCCCATATGGGCAGCACACCGGCGACAATGTTCGGGTTCTGGTAATGAATCGTATGGCAGTGTTCGCACACGTAACGCGGGCGGCTGTCGCCCTCGGGAATGCGCTGGATAACCTGTTCGCCGCATTGGCTGCAGAATTTCATGATCGAATCGGGTTCCTGTCGTCAGCGGCTATCTTGGCGTGCGGCGCGGGTGGTCGGCAAGTGGCGTCTTGTGAGCGGCTGTCCGGTTGTCCTGCAAGGGGTTGGGCGCGTTCGCGCTTTGGTGCATGATGCCGGGTAGGCAACAGGACGAGAATTCCCATGCTGGACGAGCTACTGAGTCGTATAAGCAGCCATACGCCGGGCACTCTGGAAACGGACAAACGCTTTCCCGAGGCGGCGGTGTTGCTGCCCATCACCCGCAGCGACGAACCTGAACTGGTCTTGACCTTGCGTGCCAGCGGTCTATCGACGCACGGTGGAGAAGTGGCGTTTCCGGGTGGTAGGCGTGATCCGGAAGACCCGGACCTGATCTTCACGGCATTGCGCGAGGCCGAAGAAGAAATCGGCCTTCCGCCTGGACTGGTCGAGATCGTCGGTCCCCTCAGCCCGCTGATCTCCAAGCATGGAATCAAAGTCACGCCTTACGTGGGCGTGATCCCCGACTTCGTCGAGTACCGTCCCAATGACGGCGAGATCGCCGCCGTTTTTAGCGTTCCCTTGGCGTTTTTTCGTGAGGATGCCCGAGAGCACACTCATCGCATCGACTATCAGGGCCGCAGTTGGTACGTACCGAGCTATCGTTTTGGTGAGTACAAGATCTGGGGGCTGACGGCCATCATGATTGTCGAATTGATGAACGTGCTGTTCGACAGCAATATCAGTCTCAATCATCCGCCCAAGCGCTCGATCATTCATACCTTGAAGTCCTGAGCACACCATTCATTCAACCGTGAGCCATGCGCTCGACCCACGGCCGTAGAGCCTTGAGGACAACAATATGAAGTACCGTCTGGGGACTTCCCGTGTGCAAGCCCATCCGCAAAGCTGGATCGCGCCAACCGCCACCCTGATCGGCAACGTCAGGCTTCAGGCCAACGCCAGCGTCTGGTTCGGCGCCGTGCTGCGCGGGGATAACGAGCTGATCGACATCGGCGAGAACAGCAACGTGCAAGATGGCACGGTCATGCACACCGACATGGGGTCGCCGCTGACCATCGGCAAGAACGTGACCATCGGCCATAACGTCATGCTGCATGGCTGCACTGTGGACGACAACACGCTCATCGGCATCAACTCGGTGATCCTGAACGGTGCGAAAATCGGCAAATACTGCATCATCGGCGCGAACTCTCTGATTGGCGAAGGCAAGGTGATTCCGGATGGTTCGTTGGTGATGGGATCGCCGGGCAAGATCGTGCGTGAGTTGACCGACGCGCAGAAGAAAATGCTTGAGGCCAGCGCCGCGCATTACGTTCACAATGCACAACGTTACGCACGCGATCTGGCGCCCCAGGAAGATTGATGTCCATCGACACTCCACAATATGAAAAACCCGTCCGTTCGCCCTGCGTGAGCATCTGTGCGCTGGACGAGGCCGATATCTGCGTCGGTTGCCAGCGCACCGTTGCGGAAATCGCAGGCTGGAGTCGCATGAACAACGAAGAGCGGCGCGCGGTGCTGGTGCTCTGCGACGATCGCGCCAGGGCCAGCGGGATGATGTTCTCGGTGCCCGGTTCGAGTTGATTCCCGTGGCCTGCACATAACCTGTGGGAGTGAGTCTGCTCACGAATTGCCGGTACGGGCGCTGAATGTTCTGCGTCTGAATCTCAGCATTCGTGAGCAAGCTCACTCCCACAGTGAAACGGTGCTTGCTCATGCTGCGTGGGCGCAATCATCAGATCACCCGTCCGCGGTCACACCCCAATCCGCGGCCTTCGTGGTAAATTGCGCGCCTTTCTCCCCTGCGGTCGCTCGTCCATGGCGAGCTGCCCTCGATATCTGCTCCACGAGGACCTGTGATGACTCAAATCGGAACTCCACTGTCGCCGACCGCGACCCGCGTATTGCTCTGCGGTTGCGGTGAGCTGGGCAAGGAAGTGGTGATCGAACTGCAACGTCTGGGCGTTGAAGTGATTGCTGTCGACCGTTATGCCAATGCTCCGGCCATGCAGGTCGCGCATCGCAGTCATGTGATCAACATGCTCGACGGCGCCGCGTTGCGTGCCGTGATCGAGGCCGAGAAGCCGCACTACATCGTCCCGGAAATCGAAGCCATTGCCACCGCGACACTGGTGGAGCTGGAGTCCGAAGGTTTCACCGTAATCCCGACCGCGCGTGCCGCACAACTGACCATGAACCGCGAAGGCATTCGCCGTTTGGCGGCTGAAGAGCTGGACCTGCCGACCTCGCCGTATCACTTTGCCGACACGTTCGAAGACTACAAGAAAGCCGTCGAAGACCTGGGCTTCCCGTGCGTCGTCAAACCGGTGATGAGCTCGTCAGGCAAGGGGCAGAGCCTGCTGAAAACCGACGCTGACATTCAGAAGGCGTGGGATTACGCTCAGGAAGGCGGTCGTGCCGGCAAAGGCCGCGTGATCATCGAAGGCTTCATTGACTTTGACTACGAAATCACCCTGCTGACCGTGCGTCACGTTGGCGGCACCACCTTCTGCGCGCCGGTCGGCCACCGTCAGGAGAAGGGCGACTATCAGGAATCCTGGCAGCCACAAGCCATGAGCCCCATTGCACTGGCGGAGTCCGAGCGCGTTGCCAAGGCCGTGACCGAAGCACTGGGCGGCCGCGGCTTGTTCGGCGTCGAGCTGTTCATCAAGGGCGATCAGGTCTGGTTCAGCGAAGTGTCGCCGCGTCCTCACGACACCGGCCTGGTCACCCTGATTTCCCAGGACCTGTCGCAGTTCGCGCTGCACGCTCGCGCGATTCTGGGCCTGCCGATTCCGTTGATCCGCCAGTTCGGCCCATCGGCCTCAGCGGTGATTCTGGTGGAAGGCACGTCGACCCAGACCGCTTTCGCCAACCTGGAACAAGCCCTGATCGAGCCAGACACCGCGCTGCGTCTGTTCGGCAAGCCGGAAGTCAACGGTCAGCGCCGCATGGGTGTGGCCCTGGCGCGCGACGCGTCGATCGAAGCCGCGCGCGGCAAGGCGACCCGCTCGTCGATGGCGGTCAAGGTTCAGCTGTAAGCGTTCCTGCAACACAAAAACGGCGCCCTCAGTGGCGCCGTTTTTGTGTGTGGCTGACACGGTCCCGTGTAGGAGCGCGCTTGCCCGCGATTGAGGTGGGTCAGCACCCCATTTGTACCTGACACACCGCAATCGCGGGCAAGCGCGCTCCTACAAATCAAGCATTACTTGATCGTATCCAGATCCGCATGGCGGGTTTCTTTCAGGCACAGCACCGCGATCACGCTGATCAGTGCCGCGGCTGATACATAGCCGCCGACCCAGCTCAATCCACCCATCTCTACCAGTTTCTGTGCGAAAAACGGCGCAACGGACGCACCGACGATGCCACCGATGTTGTAGGCCGCCGACGCGCCGGTATAACGCACGCGGGTAGGAAACAGTTCAGGCAGCATCGCGCCCATCGGGGCGAAGGTCACGCCCATCAGGAACAACTCGATCGACAGGAACAGCGCCACGGCCCAGGTCGTGCCGTGTGTCAGCAGCGGTTCCATCAGGAAACCCGAAAGAATTGCCAGCACACCACCGATGATCAGCACCGGCTTGCGCCCGAAACGGTCACTGGCCCATGCGGAAAGCGGGGTGGCCAGTGCCATGAACAGCACGGCAAAACACAGCATGGCCAGGAACGACTCACGGCTGTAGCCCAGCGTCTTGACCCCATAGCTCAGCGAGAAAACGGTCGAGATATAGAACAGCGCGTAACACACGACCATCGACGCCGCGCCCAGCAGCATCGGCGCCCAATACTGCGAGAACAACTCGGCAATTGGCATTTTCAGGCGTTCATTGCGCGCAATGGCCTTGGCGAAGACCGGTGTTTCTTCCAGCTTCAGGCGCACGTACAAACCAATCACGACCAGCACCGCGCTGAGCAGGAACGGAACGCGCCAGCCCCACGAGCGGAATTGTTCGTCGGTCAGGGTCATGGCCAGTGTCAGAAACAGGCCGTTGGCCGCGAGGAAACCGATCGAAGGGCCGAGTTGCGGGAACATGCCGAACCAGGCGCGTTTGCCTTTCGGTGCGTTCTCGGTGGCGAGCAATGCGGCCCCGCCCCATTCGCCACCCAGTCCGAGCCCTTGGCCAAAACGCAGGACGCACAGCAGGATCGGCGCCCATGAGCCAATGACTTCATAGCCCGGCAGCACGCCGATCAGGGTGGTGCAGATGCCCATCAGCAGCAAGGAGGCGACCAGTGTCGATTTACGGCCGATGCGGTCGCCAAAGTGGCCGAACAGCGCGGAGCCCAGCGGGCGGGCCAGAAACGCGATACCGAAGGTCAGAAACGCCGACAGCATCTGTGCGGTGCTGGAGGTCTGCGGGAAGAACACCGGTCCGATCACCAGCGCGGCGGCGGTGGCGTAGACGTAGAAGTCATAGAACTCGATGGCGGTGCCAATGAAGCTGGCGGTGGCCACGCGGGCAGCGGAGTTGGCAGGACGTGCCTCGCGCTCGTCGCTTGGCTGATAGGTGGAGGTGCTGGTCATGCGGGTATCCCTGGCAGTCATCTTGCCTGTCAGCGAGGAACGAAAGGTCGTACGCGCGCTGGGGCAATCGTTAATTATTTTTGGGTACAGCGCTGAACAGACTAGCCCGGATGCGGGCGAAGGCGACTGGCGACACTCGGGATATGAGCTGGCCAGGGTGTTGCGTGAAGACGTCAGGCTGAGTGACTGGCCGTATCGCGCTTTGTGCGGGTAGCACGCGGACCGGCGGGGCTGGGTAAGCGGCTCGATTATAGGAAGGGCGTCAGCGCGGAAACAAGTGTTTCAAGCGCGCCTCAGATCACGTCTTTGGTCCGGGTGTTCTGCCACATGAGCACGCGAGTGACGCGGTTGTCTTCGGTCTCTAGGGTTTCCAGCCGATACGGGCCGATTTTCAAACACACGGAGCTGTCGGGAATGGTTTCCAGCGCTTCGGTGATCAGTCCGTTGAGGGTCTTCGGGCCGTCTGCCGGAAGGTGCCAACTGAGCGTCTTGTTCAGGTCGCGAATCGAGGCCGCGCCATCCACCACCAGACGCCCGTCGGGCTGTGGGTGGATGTGCGGGTTGTCGAGGGATTGCTCGCTTTCGAACTCGCCGACGATCTCTTCGAGAATGTCTTCCAGGCTGACGATGCCCAGCACCTCCCCGTATTCGTCGACCACGACGCCCATGCGTCGCTGCTGCTTGTGGAAGTTCAGCAATTGCAGCTGCAGCGGGGTGCTTTCCGGCACGAAGTAGGGTTCATAGCAGGCGGCTTTCAGCGCCTCTTTCGTCAGTTCCCCGCGCGGCAGCAGATGGCTGATCATGCGGGTATTGAGCACGCCTTCAACCTGATTGATGTCGTTGTGGTAGACCGGCAGACGGGTGTGGCGCGAAATGATCAGCTTGTCGGCGATCTCTTCGATGGTGTCATCCAGATTGATGCCGTCCACTTCACTGCGCGGCACGAGGATGTCGTTGACGCTCATGCTGTCTAGGGCATGAATCCCCGAAATGATGTGCGCGCGCCCGAACTGGCTTTCGTTGTCCTGGTAGATCGTGGGCCCCATGTCGTCGTCATCGTCGGTGTCATCCGGCCGGCGTTTTGACAGGAACGGGCGCAACAGCAGCTTGGCGATGTTCTTGTAGATCCAGGTCAGCGGACGCAGCAGGCGAACGGGAATGCGCAGGACATTGTTGCCCAGCAGCAGGATTGCCTCGGGGCGACGTGCGGCCAGTTTGCGTGGAATGAATTCGGTGACGATGACCAGCACGCTGGCGACCGCGAGCCAGGCAATCAGCGGGCCATGGAAATACCACTGACTGATGGCCAGCAGCGTTGCCAGCACGGTGATCAACGCCTTGAGCAGCGTGTTGCCCAGAATCAGGCTGTTGAGGTTGAACGCCAGCGTCGGTTTGGGCGGCTCGGTCGAGCGCGGATTGACCGGCACGGCGCGCAGGTTGTGGTGAGCCGCTTCGACTGCGGTGAACAGCGCCGACCACAAGGTGAGCAGGGCGAGCAGCGCAAGCATCGTGCCGGTGGGCAGGTTATCCATGGTCGGCGCCCGTCAGATGTGCAGGATGTATTCGCGGACGAGCTTGCTGCCGAAATAGGCCAGCATCAACAGCAGAAAGCCGCCCAGGGTCCAGCGAATGGCTTTGTGGCCGCGCCAGCCCAGACGCGTGCGCCCCCACAACAGGACGCTAAACACGATCCACGCCAGGATCGACAGCAAGGTCTTGTGCACCAGGTGCTGTGCAAACAGGTTCTCGACGAACAACCAGCCGGAAATCAGCGACATCGAAAGCAGGGTCCAGCCGGCCCACAGGAAACCGAACAGCAGGCTTTCCATGGTTTGCAGCGGCGGGAAGTTACGGATCAGACCGGAAGGGTGTTTGTTCTTCAACTGATGGTTCTGCAAAAGTAGCAGCAGCGCCTGGAACACGGCGATGGTGAACATGCCATACGCCAGGATCGACAGCAGGATGTGCCCGATCAGGCCTTGCTCCGCGGCGATTGGCTGCAGCGTGCCCGGCGGTGCGAACTGCGCCATCAGCGTGGTCAGGATACCCAGCGGGAATAGCAGGATCAGCAGGATTTCCACGGGAATGCGGATGCACGCCAACATGGTCACGATGATCACCGCGACAGCAATCAGGCTGGCGGCGCTGAAAAAGTCCAGGCCCAGGCCAATCGGGCGCACCAACTGGCCGAAAAGCGCACTGGCCTGACAGGCGACAGCCAGGGTGCCTATCAGGCACAGCAGCCATTTATCGGCCTTTTTGCCCTGACGCAGGCGAGTACCTTGATAGAGGGTCGCAGCGGCGTAGAGAACGGCGGCGGCGAGGCTGAATAGCAAACTCGGTGACAAGGGGAACATAGATCCTGATGGGCGTGCCCGAAAGCCGCTGAGTTTGGCATAGAACCGACAGTCCACGAAAGACCACAGAAGCAGACGTCGTGGTGTCCGTGCGCCAGACTCTTCGCTATAATCCGCGACCTGCTCAAGCCACAGGCTCGTCGAGCGCTGCTCCTTCTATATAAATGCATCGCGTTTTGACGCTGCATCGAGGAGCGGAGCCGCATTAACTGGGGTTCATGACGAACTCAAAGGATCACGCATGTTTGAAAATCTGACAGATCGTCTCTCGCAGACCCTGCGCCAGGTCACCGGCAAGGCCAAGCTGACCGAGGACAACATCAAGGACACTTTGCGTGAAGTGCGTATGGCGCTGCTCGAAGCCGACGTCGCCTTGCCGGTGGTCAAAGACTTCGTCAACCGCATCAAGGAACGCGCCGTCGGGACCGAGGTGTCGCGCAGCCTGACGCCGGGCCAGGCGTTCGTGAAGATCGTCCAGGCCGAACTGGAAGAGATGATGGGGGCCGCCAACGAAGAGCTGACCCTCAACGTCACGCCGCCAGCGGTCATCCTGATGGCGGGTTTGCAGGGTGCGGGTAAGACCACCACTGCGGGCAAGCTGGCGAAATTCCTCAAAGAGCGCAAAAAGAAAACCGTGATGGTGGTGTCGGCGGACGTGTATCGTCCTGCGGCCATCAAGCAGCTGGAAACCCTGGCCAACGATATCGGCGTAACGTTCTTCCCGTCCGACATCAGCCAGAAGCCGGTGGCGATCGCCGAAGCTGCCATTAAAGAAGCCAAACTCAAATTCATCGATGTCGTGATCCTCGACACCGCCGGCCGTCTGCACATCGACGCCGAGATGATGGGCGAGATCCAGGCGCTGCACGCGGCGGTCAAGCCGGCTGAAACGCTGTTCGTGGTTGACGCCATGACCGGCCAGGACGCCGCCAACACGGCCAAGGCCTTCGGCGACGCGCTGCCGCTGACCGGTGTGATCCTGACCAAGGTCGATGGTGACGCACGAGGCGGTGCTGCGCTGTCGGTTCGCGCCATCACCGGCAAGCCGATCAAGTTCATCGGTATGGGCGAGAAGAGCGACGCTCTGGAGCCGTTCCACCCTGACCGTATTGCCTCGCGCATCCTCGGCATGGGTGACGTGCTCAGTCTGATCGAACAGGCCGAGCAGACCCTCGACAAGGACAAGGCCGATAAACTGGCCAAAAAGCTGAAGAAGGGCAAAGGCTTCGACCTCGAAGACTTCCGCGATCAGCTGCAGCAGATGAAAAACATGGGCGGCCTCGGCGGCCTCATGGACAAGCTGCCGACCATGGGCGGCGTCAATCTGTCGCAGATGGGCAACGCCCAGAGCGCGGCAGAGAAGCAGTTCAAGCAGATGGAAGCCATCATCAACTCCATGACCCCGGCCGAGCGCCGCGACCCTGAGCTGATCAGCGGTTCGCGCAAACGCCGTATCGCCATGGGCTCCGGCACTCAGGTGCAGGACATCGGGCGTCTGATCAAGCAACACAAGCAGATGCAGAAGATGATGAAAAAGTTTTCCACCAAAGGCGGCATGGCCAAAATGATGCGTGGCATGGGCGGAATGCTGCCCGGCGGTGGCATGCCCAAGATGTGATTTGCACCGCGCGGGAGTCTCTTTCGCGCGTCCTTCTTTGGGGCAACCGTCCCACTGGCCTGCTTGCGCAGGCGCTAAATGGCCGTTGTTGATGACGGCTCCATGGCAAATCTTGATGGCCCGACGGCGTGCGCCGGAAAAAGTCATTTGCAAAAGTCCGGATATTCCTTAGAATATGCGGCCTTTCGGGCACCCATGCCCGCTGTGCATCTTAGATTTGCAGCACCGACTACAGGAACTTTGTTCAATGCTAACAATCCGTCTTGCCCTTGGCGGCTCCAAAAAGCGCCCGTTTTACCACCTGACTGTGACCGACAGCCGTAACCCACGCGACGGTTCGCACAAGGAACAAGTAGGTTTCTTCAACCCGGTTGCCCGTGGTCAGGAAATCCGTCTGTCCGTGAACCAAGAGCGCGTTGCCTACTGGCTGAGCGTTGGTGCACAACCTTCTGAGCGCGTTGCTCAGTTGTTGAAGGAATCTGCCAAGGCTGCGGCCTGAGCAATATGAACGCGACGCCAGTTGTTGCTGATGACCTGATCGTTGTTGGCAAAATTTATTCTGTTCATGGCGTTCGCGGCGAAGTGAAGGTGTATTCCTTTACTGATCCGACTGAAAACCTGTTGCAGTACAAAACCTGGACGCTCAAGCGCGAAGGCAATGTGAAGC
>Ga0308163_10001746_pt1 | contig 22145 bp, 21 predicted proteins | sample PhyTR1_FD_201037 | JGI IMG/M metagenome (GOLD analysis project Ga0308163, IMG submission 201037) | Phyllosphere microbial communities from UC Gill Tract Community Farm, Albany, California, United States - DLSLT.R1 | ecosystem: Host-associated > Plants > Phyllosphere > Unclassified | place: USA... | reverse complement strand
CTGTGAAACCGACACTGGAAGCGGTCGCGGTCAGCACCACTTTTTCTGACGCCGGCGGTGGCCGCATCTCTGCGCTCGACAAGGTCGATGCTCGTTTCCTGCCGGGTCAACTGAGCGTCATCGTTGGCCCCTCGGGCTCGGGAAAAAGCACCTTGCTGCATGCGCTGGCCGGCATCGTCGTGCCTGATGAAGGCCGCGTCGTGTCTGGCACGGTAGACCTCAGCACACTCGACGAAGCCCGACGCGATGCCTGGCGCTTGATCCACTGCGGCATGGTGTTCCAGGACTTCCGTCTGATCGATGAACTCGACGCGCTTGCCAACACCTTGCTACCCGCACAGTTCATGCATCTGCGCGTGCCTGCAGCCCTGCGTCAACGTGCGCAGTCGCTGCTGACTGAGTTTGGCTTGCCCGTGCGCTCTGGCCCGGTGGCGCGGCTGTCGCGCGGTGAACAGCAGCGGGTCGCCTTGGCGCGCGCCATGTTGCTCGATCCGCCAATACTGCTGGCAGACGAGGCCACCGCCAGTCTGGACGCTGAGAACGGCCAGCGCATCGCGGATGCCCTGCTTGCCGTCGCGCGCACCGGCAAAACCGTGATCGCGGTCACGCACGATGACAAGCTGGCGGCGTTGGCCGACCAGCGCATCATGTTGAAGGCTGGCCGGGTGGTCGTGCCTGAACAGGTCCAACGATGAATCCCTGGCCATTGATCCGTGCGGCCCTGGCGCGCTACCGCTGGAGCGCCCTGGCGTTCATCCTGTTGGTGGCAGCAGGTGTGGCGCTTTCCGTGGCGCTGGTGTCGCAAGAGCGGGCCTTGCGCAGCGGCAGCGCCCGTGCCGCCGACCGTTTCGACCTGATCGTGGCAGCCCCGGGCAGTCGCACCGACAGTCTGCTTGCAAGCGTATTCCTGCGACCCGGAAACAGCCAACTGCTTAGCCCGGCTTTCAGTGCCGCCTTGCTCAACGACACCCGTGGCAGCTTCGTATCGCCGCTGGCCTTTGGCGACAGTCATCATGGGCAGCCGGTGGTCGGGGTGACCGCGTCGCTGGTAGACCACCTGTCCGGCGGCCTTGCCGAAGGACGGGGTTTCGCCATCCGCACCGAGGCTGTCGTCGGGGCAGCATCAGCGCTGAAGGTAGGGGAGCACTTCCATCCTGCACATGGCGTGCACCACAACGGCGAAGCACACGGCGGCGACGATGACCTCGATGCGCATGAAGTAGAGATCACCGTGGTTGGCCGCATGAAGCCGACCGGCTCGCCCTGGGACCGTGCGGTGATGGTGCCGGTCGAACTGGTGTGGGAGACCCACAACCTGCCGGCAGGCCACGCGCCGACATCCACGCAACTGGGTCCCCCGTTCGACGAAGCGTTTACGCCAGGGATTCCCGCTGCGGTGGTGCGGACCGCCAACCTGGCGGAGGCTTACAAGCTGCGGCGAGCCTATACGGGGCGGGAGTCGATGGCGTTCTTCCCCGCAGAAGCGCTGATTCAACTGTATTCGGTGCTGGGCGATATTCGACAACTGATGAGCCTGCTCGCGGTCGTCACGCAGGCGTTGGTGTTGCTGTCGATCATTGCCAGCGTCTTCATCTTGTTCCGCCTGCTGACGCCTCAGTTCGTGACGCTCCGCGCCTTGGGCGCACCACGGCGCTTCGTGTTCGTCGTTGCCTGGGGATTCACCGCGTCGCTGATGATTGTGGGCATCGTGGCGGGCCTTCTGGGCGGCTTCGGGCTGTCCTTCGGAATCAGTTGGTGGCTGGCGAAAGCGATCGGCATAAGCCTTCAGCCTCAGCTGGGCTGGGAAGAGGTGTTGATGGCGTCGGTGCTGCTGGTCGTTGGCCTGGTGCTGGCAGTGTTGCCGGCGTGGCGCCTGCAGCGCCTGTCGCTCGCCGGGGCCTTGAAGGATTATTGAGGCGCTTGGTTCACCCCTGCTATGTGCATACCATTTGATGAATCCCGCGCCTGCTTACCCACCTAGATCTTGTGCGTAGACAGCAAAATACTCGTCTCCGTGTTCGTGATCCCCGGCACATTCCGAATCGCGTTCAACACCCGATCGAAGGATTCCAGCGTATCGGTACGCAGTTCCGCAACCAGGTCCCACCGGCCATTGGTTGTGTGAAGCGCAACCACATTCGGATTCCCGCGCAGCACGCGCCGGACTTCCTCGCCGTGGTTGCCTGACACCTCGATCGAGGTCAGCGCCCGTATGCGATGCCCATCTGCCTCGGGCCGAAGCCGCAAGGTATAGCCCACGATCGTGCCATCGGCTTCCAGCTTGGCCATGCGGTTCTGCACCGTCGCGCGCGCCACACGCAGCTTTTTCGCCAGCGTGACGATCGGCGTCCTGGCGTCGGCGCGCAACAGGGATATCAGTTCGCGGTCGGTATCGTCCATGGCGCAAAGTGTCAGCTTGGGATAGCAGAGTGTAGGTAGCGCTGAATAATCTGCCAAGTTGCACCGTTCAAATTGGCAGCGCCCGCATCAACAATTGTCCTGTCGCAATCATCACAACAAGACGACAGGAGACAGCATGACGCGATTCATAGACGTTCCCACCATGTCCCGCCTGGTGCAGGACATTGGCGTGCCGCAGTTCATTGGCGAGCTCGCCGATGCCATCCAGGCAGATTTCCTTCGATGGCCTGACTTTGACAAGTCGGCGCGCCTGGCAAGCCATTCGGAGGCCGGCGTGATCGAACTCATGCCCGTGTCCGACGCGCAGCGGTATGCCTTCAAGTACGTCAATGGTCACCCGGGTAACACGCAGCACGGGCTGTACACGGTGATGGCGTTCGGCGTGCTGGCCGAGGTGGCCACGGGTTATCCGGTGCTGTTGTCCGAACTGACGATTGCGACGGCGCTGCGAACATGTGCGACGTCTCTGATGGCGGCACGTGCGCTGGCGCGTCCTGAGGCTCGGCGCATGGCGCTGATCGGCAATGGCGCGCAGAGCGAGTTCCAGGCTTTGGCGTTCCATTGCCACCTTGGTATCGAGCAGATCGTGGTCTACGATGTCGACCCGCTGGCGACCGACAAGTTGGTGCGCAATCTGTCTGCTTATCCGGCGCTGGAGATCATCCGTGCCACCTCGATCGCAGAGGCAGTGCGCGGCGCCGACATCGTGACCACGGTGACGGCCGACAAGGCTTACGCGACCATTCTGACGCCTGACATGATCGAGCCCGGTATGCACATCAATGCGGTCGGTGGCGACTGCCCGGGCAAGACCGAACTGCATGCCGACGTGCTGCGCATGGCGCGCGTATTTGTCGAATACGCACCGCAGACCCGCATCGAAGGAGACATCCAGCAGTTGCCGGCTGATTTCCCCGTGATCGAGTTATGGCAGGTACTTGCCGGCGCGCAAGGCGGTCGGCAGCATGCGGATCAGGTGACCGTTTTCGACTCGGTGGGCTTCGCGCTGGAGGACTATTCCACCTTGCGTTACGTGCACGCGCAGGCGCAGCAGCATGGGCTGGGCGAGCAGGTGGCGCTGGTGCCGCAGGCGGACGACCCGAAGGATCTGTTCCGGCATACGCGTGCAGGCGCGCCGCGGGCGGTGATACGCCGCGTCGCCTGAGCACGCCGGCTTGATTCGGCCTTGATGAAGGTCAGGTCATCGGTTGGCAATGTCTGGCTCGAAGGCTGCGCTCAGCAGCTGCGGCAACCGGGGATGGCGACAGGCGTGACCTCGCAGACGCCACCCTCGCAGCAGTGCTCCGTCAGGTAGCCCAACAGGCCGTTCATCCGTGTGAAATCAGCGCGGTAGATCAGGTTTCGTCCCTGCTGTTCGACCGTCACCAGGGCTGCATGCGACAGCTCTTTCAGGTGAAAAGACAGCGTATTGCGGGCCAGCTCAAGCTCGTCGGCCATGACGCTCGGCACAAGGCCCGTCGGTCCTGCCACCACCAGCGCGCGGAAGATGCGCAGCCGCTGGGTGTGGGCGAGTGCGGAAAGCGCGGACACGACGTGCTCTTCGATCATCATGGCTATCTCGATATGCGTGAACCGCGCTCGGGTTGTGCGGGTGTTGCTGGGTCAGCCGACGCTCAGGCGAAGCGCCAGAGCCGTGAGTGACACTAGCAGCACAGGCAGGGTCAGGACAATGCCGACCTTGAAGTAATAACCCCAGGTGATCGTCACGCCTTTACGCGCCAGTACATGCAGCCACAGCAGCGTGGCAAGACTGCCGATCGGCGTGATCTTCGGACCCAGATCGCTGCCGATGACATTCGCGTAGATCATGGCTTCCTTGACCGCGCCCGTGGCCTGGCTGGCATCGATCGACAAGGCACCGATCAGCACCGTGGGCATGTTGTTCATGATGGACGAGCCGAGTGCAGCAAGCAGGCCGGTGCTCAGGGTTGCCGTCCAGATGCCTTGCGATGCCAGTTGCGACAACACGGTCGCCAAGTGGTCGGTGAGTCCCGCGTTGCGCAGTCCATAGACCACCAGGTACATGCCCAGCGAGAACACCACGATCTGCCAGGGCGCGTTGCGCATGACCTGGCGAGTATCGATGGTGTTCCCGCGTCCTGCCACGACCAGCAAGATCGCGGCGCCTGCCGCCGCGACGGCACTGACCGGCACACCCATTGGCTCAAGCACGAAGAAGCCAATCAGGAGAAGCGCGAGCACCAGCCATCCCGCTTTGAAGGTCGCCGCATCGCGTATGGCTGCACGCGGTTCGCGTAGTTGCGTGATGTCGTAGCTCGCCGGGATGTCCCTGCGGAAGTACCAGAGCAAGACAGCCAGCGTAGCCACGACGGAGATCAGGTTCACCGGCACCATCACCGCTGCATAGCTGGCGAAACCAATGTCGAAATAGTCGGCCGATACGATGTTCACCAGGTTGGAAACGATCAGCGGAAGGCTGGCCGTGTCTGCGATGAAACCCGCCGCCATCACGAAGGCCAGGGTGGCAGCCGGCGTGAAACCGAGTGCCATCAGCATGGCCATCACGATGGGGGTCAGGATCAGCGCCGCCCCGTCGTTGGCGAATAGCGCGGAAACCGCCGCACCCAGCAGCACGATCAGCACGAACAGCGCACGGCCCCGGCCACGACCCCAGCGCGCAACATGGAGCGCAGACCACTCAAAGAACCCGGCTTCATCCAGCAACAGGCTGATGACGATGACCGCAATGAAGGTGGCAGTCGCGTTCCAGACGATTTGCCACACCGTCGGGATGTCGCCAAGTTGAACCACGCCGCACAGCAGCGCCAGCAGGGCGCCCGCGCCAGCGCTCCAGCCGATGCCCAGTCCACGGGGTTGCCAGATGACGAAGACGAGCGTGGTGACGAAGATAAGCAGGGCGGGGATCATGAGGACTTGGCTGGCGAGTGGGGCGATGAACCAGGCGGTGTGGGCTGAGCAAGCATGTGGGCTGCGAGTTGGTCTGCGCAGCTCACCGGATTATTAATTCTATGATTCTAGAATAATCGAATTATTGAGCTGGGTTTTTGTTTTCACCTCACGTTTGCAACGCGCTTGCTCACCGCATGATGTTGACGCCTGCCGCGCCCTTGCTGTGGATCTGGGGATGGCAGCGGAGAAAACCCGCTGCCATCTTCCTCACTTGATGACGATGCTTTTCTTGATGCGCTCGATCTCGCGCTGGACGTCCTTGTCGTCATCGTCGTAGGAATACGTGATCAGTGCCCGCTCGGCACCCAGCACGATGTGATTTTGCGTCACGTTGACAACCTGGTTCGGCTTGGCTGAATCGGCTGCGTTGGTGCGTTGGTAGCGGATGACGATCGCAAGCTGGCCGGCCAGGGCTTCTGCTGCAAAGCTGGGTTGGCCAACTTGCTTGATGCCCATCTTGCCCAGCTCGGCCCACATCTCGGCCTCTTTCGCCTTCCAGTTCACGGCAGTCGCCTTGACCTCGCGCTCGGCGTTGGCACGGAACTGTTCCTGCGTGACCGGTTTGGGCAGCTTCAGGAAAGTGACGCGAACCACTGCCTTGGCGTCGGTCGCGCTGGAGGTGGCAGACAGCCCGTCGACGGATATCAGCGGAGCGCCTGACTTCTTCGCGATTTCTGCCACGCTGGGTCGACGCTCTCCGTCGACAATGCTCCAGTCGTTGGGCAGTTCCAGCAGCACCTGGTCATGTACCTCGACCATTGTGTATTGCTTGCTTTGAGCGCTTGCATGGACCAGCGGAAGCAAGACCAGCATGCTGGCGAATACCATGCGTCCGAACATGTGATGGCGAATAGGGCGTGTCAATGTGATGCTCTCGTAGAAGTCGGCTGATGACTGAGCTTACGGGCTACGGTGTCTGCGAAATGATTGCAAGCTGCAAGACTGCGTTCGCAGTTGCGACCGAGGCTTGTGCATGGAGCTGCACTCCTGCATGCACCCCGTTACGATTGCAGCGTGGGGGGAATCAGATAACGAAAGGAGTTGCTTGCCATGCGTGAAGTCTGGAGCGTATATCCGCGCGAGGGCGTAGGCCCGTTGCGCTTCGGCATGACGCACGCCGAGGTCGCCAGGTTCGACCATGTCATGGGACCGCTTGACGAGACCACCGAGGAGACCTTGCGCAGTGGCCAGGTGGTGCGAAACGAATTTCGTGGCAGTGGCGCACCCATGTGCTCATTTCAGGATGGACGCCTGAGCTACATCTCGATCACCCAGTTCGATCTGATTGACTTCAGATTTGAGGATGTCTCGGTCTTCGACGACGATCTGAAGCGCGTCTATTCCACCTTGGGGCGGGCAGCCGGTGCGGCTTATTGGCACATCTTCAGCGTGGTGATGCCGTCCCTGTGCGTGGAACTGGTGGGCTTCGTCATGGAGTACAGCAACAAGGAAGAGCCACCCATTTTCGAGAGCAGCAAAGGTGGCTTCACGTGGCCGACCTTGATCATGTACAGTCCCGATTTCCCGCCGTTCGACGACAAGAAATTCATCGAGATATCGAACCAGGCGGCAGGGTGATAGCAGGGCAACTGCAGCCTGCGCGTCCTGTCCGATAGCCGTCATGGTGCGTGTGGGTCGCCTGAAGAATCTGCACCCAGTTTCGCGATCAGCCGCACGTACACAAGCTCGCTCAGCAGTTCGACAAGCGTTTGCGTGACGATGATCGCAGGCAATATCGGTACGGCGCCGGGAACGGCCAATGCAAGCGGCAAGACAACCAGCGAATTGCGCGTGCCGGTACTGAAGGCGATCGATCTGCCTGCCTTGGTATCAAGCCTGAATGCGCGGGACACCAGCCAGCCCAGCAGGGGCGCCGTGAGCGCGAAGACGATATAGATCGGGATCACGGCCAAGGCCGTGCCGAGCGCCGTACCAAGCTGCGGCACCACCGCGGCAATCACGACGAAAAGCACCAGCGCGGTCGCTGGCACCGGCAGCAAGCCCAAGGTCGATGCCATCCGCGATCCGGCCGCGTTCCTGGTTGCCCACCATTGCGTGCCGACTGCCAAGGCCAAGGGAATCGCAATCAGCCACACGAAGGCATGCACGAACGGTCCTACCTGCACCAGCTTCGCCGCATTCTCGCCCAGGAACACGCTCAGATAAGCGGGCAGCAGAAGCATCTGCACCAGCAACAGTGCCGGGGTCGCCGCAAGCAGCAGGCGCGCATCGGCGCGGCCCAGATGGGCGAAGGTGACTACGTAGTCGATGCAAGGCGTCAGCAACACCAGCAGCACGCCCAGCCTGATCATGGGGTCGTCCGGCAGGAACTGGATCAGCCCGGCCGCGAGCAAAGGAATCACCCCGAAGTTGGCCAGCAGCAGTGCCAGCAGGAAGCGGATTTGCCCGAATGCGCGCCTGAGTTCCGCAAGCGGCACCTGAAGAAACGTCACGTACAGCATCAGCGCCAGGGCAGGGTTGATTGCTGCTTCCAGTGTCGTGGTACCGGGAATCAGCAGCGCGGTCGCGGCGGCCAGTACCACGGCGCAGAGGTAGATGGCGATCTGCCTGGTTTCCAGGATGTCTCGAAGCTGCTGCATTGTTGAAGTGTTCTTGCTTTACTCAGAAACAGGTAGACCGATCACGCGTTATATCAACACTTGCTGCGTTGTATTGCACTGCTGGAATCGGCGGTAATGGCAGCTTGGCGATCGATAAAAAGTCAGCTGGGTTTCCAATCTTGCGCCAGCCGTTGCAAGACGAATTTCCCGCGTTCGGACACCGCAGGAGACGCATCATCGGCAAACTTTCGCGCCAGTCGCACGCCAACATCGCCCAGGTTTCCAATCTCACGCACCAGCGCTTCTGCGGCGACGCGTCTTACGATTGAGGAACGGTCAGCGGCAGCGGCCTGCAGGCACCCAAGAAGTTCAGGCACGTGTTGCAAGGTACGCTCACCCATCACGTTGGCCAGGCGGCCCTGGCAATATCGGATGTCGTCCCATTGCCACCGGCGCGCGTCGACCCAGGTGGTCCTTCCGCGCAGCAATGCCCGGTAAGCTCTGGCGCGCACGGCAGGCTGCACGGCGTCGGCAGCAATCCGGGGCAGGTGCGTATCGAGCACGTCCAGGCGAAGTGCCTGGGCCAGAATTGCGGACATCGGTCCCGCCGTGGATTCGATCACGCGACGCACAAGCGCCGCGGCGACGCCTTCAATGCAGACGAGCTCCGCCATGGCCTGCCGGTCGACGGCTTCCACGCGGCCCCATGAGAGCCAGCCAGGCATCAGCGTGCACAGCGTGTCCACCACGTGCTGTGGGTCGGAGCGCAGTGCAAGCGCGGGCAGTGCATCTCTGGCCGCAGCGCGGACCTGTGGCACCCAGTCGTTGAGCCGGCGCGCAGCCAGCGCGAAGAAAAATCCGTTGGGCGCCGCGCCGGTGAGCGTGCGCAACGTCCGCTCTCGAAGATGGCCGTCGCCATTGACCAGATCCAGCCAGGTCGGGAAGCGGTCGGTCTGGGCGGCGTCCTTGACACGTGCCAGCGCAAGCACCTTGTTCCGCCAGCTTCTTTTTGCTTCTTCCCGGTTGTAGTGCGCCCACGCCAGTTCGTCGCGAATCAGGTGCTCCCAATAGGCAAGCTTGGACAGGGGCAGGCTGTCAGTCATCCGCACGAGTGCGTCCATGTCCGTGACGTGCTGGCTGGTCGACCCCATCGATGAAAGAAAACTGCGCAACGTCGTCTGCAGCGCTTCATCAAGCCTTTTGTGATCCCGCGCCGCAGCGCTGCTGTCTGCGTGCATTCAATCCCGCCGCATCTGACTGGTCAACACGTCGCCCACCATCGGGCCCTGCTCAATCTGCCCGTCCGCACCGCGTCGATATTTGATGCCGGCCCGGCAGGCGTGTGGTGCCATGTCCCACACCCAGCCCCTCAGTGCACGTCCGGTGTCGCGGGGAGAGCGTAGGGGCATGTTCATGCGCAGGCCATCGAGTTCGCCATGGTCCAGGGTGCACATGACGGTGCCCTCGCCATCGTCTTCTTCGTCGACATTTGGCTCGTCCACCTGTGTGATCCTGACGACGACCGGCGCCGCTTCCAGCAAGGTCTGCAAGGCGCGGGGAAGATCGGCAAACGGGGGCGCTTGGCGGCCGTCGTAGTCTTCTTCGGCAAAGGTCTCGTCCAGCGACACCTTGCGGAAGTAATACTCGCTGCGCCCCAAGGTGTTCGATCCTTCTATCGACGTCTTCATGTCTGGAAGCTCGTCAATGCGAAGCAGCAGCCTGGTGTCATCCGTTTGCACGGCGATCAGTTGGCTGTCGTTGGCGTCGCTGCCGCTTGATCGCGCCGTCAACACAATATCTAGCGTGACCAGTTCGTCTCCCGAGGCGTTATGAGACAGCTCGTAGCTGCCCGAATAAGCGCGCACGTCGGTCCGTTCGAAGCTTCGATGATCTATTTTCCAGAACAGCAGTTGGTACTGCCCGTCGGGGCGAAGCGCCAGCATGCGATGCCAGTCGATGTAGGACGACAGGTACAGGCCGTGAATGTCGGTGCTATCCACCATGTCTTCGAACAGATGGCGTTGCGTGTCCGGCAGTGCGTCCGCAATGGTGCCAGGCTCGTCGGCGCGTGGCTTGGGTGGGTCCACTGCATCCCGCAGGCGCTTGTGCAGGTCGAGCGCATCGACCTTGCTTATCCGCAGCATCTGCATCGACAGCAACATCTGGTCGATTTCATAGACCTCGCCGGGCGCGAGCGGGCCGCATTCTTCGCGGGCGGATTCAAGCAGTGCTGGTGGCATCAGCGAATCACACGAGTCGGGATCGCACAGGAACTGGTTGAAGAAATCGTCCAGCTTCCAGCTCAGGTCACCGGTTGCCTTGGATACCGGGTCGAGGAAGGACACGTCTTCGTCATCGGCGGTCAGTTTGCGGTAATACACCAGCACGCCGAACGGGGTGATCGCGATCGGGATGCGCGGCACGGAATCTGGCGGCGAAACGATCCATCGATCGAGCACGGGCTGCCATGGCGTGGGATCGATCAAGGCAAGCTGGCGTTCGCCGTACAGCCCCAGCCCTTTCTTGCGCCACAGTTCCAGCAGGCTGGCGGGCAGCAGCCCTTCATAAGCGGCAATCAGGGCGGCAGGGGCAGGGGAAACCTGGCGCGCAGGGTGCGCCTTGATGAAAGGGGCAAGTGTCAGGCGGCGAAACGAAAACATGCGGCGGACTCCATGTGGGATGGCATAGCTGACGGCATCTTCAGTCGGCGCACACCATCGTTTCTGGTCGTGGCAGCGTATCACTCCATGCCAATCGTGTTCACCCCAGCGCCGTGCGCAGCGCCGCCAAGTCGACTTCCAGGCGGGTTCGCATGGCCGACAACAGTTGTTGCGCAAAGCTCGTCAAGGGCTGACCCGGCGGCATGGCCAGGATGCAGGTGTATTCCAGGCGTTCGGTGAAGCGTCGCAACACGATGTCCTTGCCCAGGTAGTCGTAGGCCGTCACCGCATTGATCACGCCCACGCCCAGGCCTTGTCGAACCATCTCGCAGATGGAAATCGTATACGGCGTTTCGATCACCACGTTGGGGTGCACGCCGTGACTCTGGAAAATGGCGTCCAGCTTCTGGCTGGCGGCATCTTCGGGGTTCAGGCAGATCATCGGGTAGCGCGCCAGGTCCTTCGGGTGGATAACGCTTTTGACGGCCAAGGGGTGTCCCGATGGCAATGCGACCACGCCTTCGTAGTGCGCAAACAGCGAGTGTTCCAGGCCGGCCAGTGACACTTCATCGGCCATCAGGCCAATGTCGGATTCGCTGGCCAGCAGGCGTTCGCGCACCTGGCGCGAGCCCACGATCTGCAGCGAGATGGTGATGCGCCGTTCCGGAAGATCCAGCTGTTGCAGCACGCGCGGCAGAAAGCCGATGCCCAGGCCGGGCAGACAGGCCATGCGGATGCGACCCACGCCGAACTGGCGCAGGCTGCGCAGGCGATGCTCGATCGCATCCAGCCCGACGAAGCCGCGGTTGACCTCGGTCAGCAGGGCGGCCGCTTCCTGCGTGGGAATCAGCTTGCCGCGCAGGCGCTGGAACAGCGGAATGCCGGCATAGGTTTCCAGCTTGCGCAGAGACTGGCTGATGGCGGGTTGCGTGACGTTCAGCAAGCGCGCGGCCTTGCTCGCCGACCCCGTCTGCATGACCGTGCGGAACACCTCGATCTCTCGCATCAACATATTAGTTCTGCTTATCGCTTCAAAGGATTCTGTGCGTGCACGGCGATGCCGTCACTCTAGACTGGAGGCCAATGGCAGCGGGGCTTTTCACTCGGCCGCCGACCACATCCAGGTATAAGAATAATGCAAAGCTTTTCCAGCCTAGTGCCACCCGTCATGCGTGCCTCCACCGTGAAGTTCGCCTCATTGCAGGACTTCGTCACCCGGGGCAGCCGACTGCCTGACGGATTCAGCTACGGCACCACCGGCACACCTACCCATCGCCAGCTGGAAGCCCGCATTGCCGCGCTCGACAAAGGTACGCACTGCGTGGTGGTGCCGTCTGGTCAGGCCGCCATCGCATTGGTGATGATGGCCTTGCTCAAGGCAGGCGATCATTTGCTGATTTCCGATTCGGCTTACGGACCGGCACAGACCTTTGCGCTTGAACACATGGCCACGCTTGGTGTGGTGGTGGAACGCTATGACCCGTGCATCGAGGGCGAGGCCTTTGGCGCCCTGATGCGCCCCGACACCAAGCTGATCTGGATGGAGTCCCCCGGCAGCACGACCATGGAAGTGCAGGACGTCGACGCCATCGTGGCGCAAGCCCGCAAAGCGGGCGTGTTGACCGCCATCGACAACACCTGGAGCAGTCCGCTGTACTTCCAGCCGCTGACGCTGGGTGTCGACCTGTGCATCCACGCCTGCACCAAATACATGGGCGGTCACTCGGACTTGTTGATGGGGTCCATCAGCACCACCGACTTCGATTTGTATCGCCGCCTGCGCCATCTGCAGTCGTACATGGGCCTGGCCAGCAGCGCCGACGATTGTTTCCTGGTCGAACGTGGTCTGGAAACACTGGCTTTGCGCATGGCGCACCAGTCGGCGGCTGCGCTCAGCATCGCGGCCTGGCTGGAGACACAGGATTGCGTGCAGCAGGTGCTGCATCCGGCGCTGGCATCATCGCCGTCGCATCAACGGTGGCAGCGTTATTTCACCGGCAGCGGCAGCGTGTTCTCGCTGGTGTTGAAGCCTGCCGACATGGCGGCCTATCAGGCCATGTTCGCCGACTTCCAGACCTTCTCGATTGGCGCGAGCTGGGGTAGCGTGCACAGCCTGATTGCCTACTACCCGGCAGAGATCCAGGACTCGCGCGCCTTCCCGCTGGTGCGCGCGCCGCTGGTGCGCATTTCCGTCGGCCTGGAAGGGGTCGAGCAAGTGCGCGATGACCTCGATCGCGCGCTGCGTCGCTTCGAAGCTGCAGCGATTCTGCAAAGCGCCTGAAGCGCCCGCGATTCGAACACATGTATGGAAGGGCGCGCCGTGACTGACGGCGCGTCACTTATAAAAAAGAGGAGACAACCATGAAAGCCATTCGAACGTCCGTCAACGCCGCGCTATGTCTGTCGCTATCTCTGCTGGCGACCTCGCTGCATGCGCAGGAATTCACCGGCACGCTGAAGAAAATCCAGGACACTGGCACCATCACGCTGGCCACGCGCGGTGCCTCTGTGCCCTTCAATTATCTGGACGACAACAACAAACAGGCCGGCTTCGCGTGGGAAATCGCGCTGCGGGTCGGCGACAAGGTTCGGCAGGTGCTGGGTCGCCCGGACATCAAGACCCGCAACCTGGAAGTGACACCGCAGACCCGCATCGCGCTGGTCGCCAACCAGACGGTCGACCTGGAATGCAGTTCGACCACGCACAGCGCAGAACGTGAAAACCAGGTGAACTTTTCGGTGACCTACTCCGCGGTCGGTGCGCGCATCATGGCGCGCGCCGATTCCCCTATTGCGGACTGGAAGGGGCTGGCCGGCAAGAACGTGGTGGTCGGTGCCGGCACCACCACCGAGCGCTTGCTGCGCCAGGTCAACGAGCGCGAAAAGCTGGGCATCAACATCATCATGGCGCCTGACATCAACGAAGGCTCGATGAGTGTGGAGTCGGGCCGCGCCGATGCGTTCGTGGCCGACGACAGTGGTTTGTTCTCCAGTGCCGCACGCGCCCGCAATCCCGCCAAATGGAAGATTGTGGGTGAGCCGCTGGAACGTGAAGCCTACGGCTGCATGCTGCGAAAAGGCGATGCGCAGTTCAAGAAACTGGTGGACGATCTGATCGTCGACATGATGAAGCGCGGCGAGATGACTGCCCTGTATGAAAAGTACTTCACCCAGCCACTGAACGTGCGCAACGGGTTCAACATGCAGATGCCGCTGCAGCCTGCCATCCGCGCGCTTTACGAGAATCCTTCCGACAAGGTTCTCTGATCCGTGAATTACAGCTGGGACTTCCTCGTTTACTTCAAGCAGTCCGTGACCGGCGAGGGGGTCTATTGGCGGCTGCTGGCGACAGGCCTGGGGTGGACGGTACTCTTGTCGCTCAGCGCCTGGGTATTGGCCCTGGCGCTGGCGCTTGGCATCGGCACTGCCCGCACCTTGCCCAGCCCCTGGCTTCGGTGGCCTGCGGCCGTCTACGTGCATTGCTTTCGCAACGTGCCGCTGCTGGTGCAGGTCTTCCTGTGGTTCTACGTGGTGCCGGAACTGCTGCCTGAATCCATGGGCCGGGCCATCAAGCAGGCACCTGCGACCACCAGCCAGTTTTTCACCATGCTGCTGGCGCTGACCTTGTTCACTGCCGCCAAGGCGGCCGAACTGGTGCGCGCCGGCATCGAGTCCGTGCCGCGCGGCCAGAAGCAGGCGGCGATGGCAATGGGCTTCGGTTTCGTCGATGCCTACCGCCTGGTGATCGTGCCCCAGGCATTGCGCATCATCGTGGCGCCGCTCACCTCCGACTTCATGAACGTCTTCAAGAATTCTGCCGTGGCGTTGACCATCGGCTTGATGGAATTGACGGGCCGCACCCGGCAGTTCAGCGAATTCAGCGCACAGCCGTTCGAGGCCTTCCTGGCGGCGACCTTGATCTACATGGGCGTCACCTGGTGCGTGGTGCTGCTGATGCGACACGTGGAAGTGCGCTTGCGCGTTCCCGGCATGGCAGGGGCCTAGGCATGGACACGTTCAACTGGGGCGCACTCAACCGCGCCTGGCCTTATCTGCTGGATGGCATGGCCACCACGGCGATGCTCACCATCGTCGGCATGGTGCTTGGCATTCTGTTTGGCACCGGGCTGGCCATTGCACGCCTCTTCGGTCCGCCGTGGCTGGCGCGGATGGCGCGCTTCTACACCGATGTGTTCCGCTCGATCCCGCTGATCCTGACGATCTTCTGGGTGTACTTCCTGGTGCCTTACGCATTGCGTGCGATCACGGGCAATCCCAATCTGGATGTGGGCCCGGTGTACGCCGCATTGACGGCCTTCGTGCTGGCCGAGGCGGCGTACTTCGGCGAGATCATTCGCGGCGGCCTGAGCAGCGTGCCCAAGGGCCAGATGCAGGCGGCCATCGCCCTCGGCATGGGGCGTTTCACGGCGCTGCGACTGATCGTGTTGCCGCAGGCGTTTCGCAACATGACCCCCTCGTTGATCAACCAGTCCATCGGGCTGCTGATGGATACCTCGCTGGTGTATGTGATCAGCCTGAACGACTTCCTGGGCGCGGCAACCAAGGTGGCGCAGCGTGACGGTACGGTGGTCGAGGTCTATCTGTTCGTGGCCTTCGTCTACCTGGCGATATGTTCGATCGGGACGGCCCTGGTGGCGGTGACGCGGCGGCGAATCGAGCAACGGTAGGGGGCTTCTTCAGGCGGCTGGACGCGGCTTCAGCTCGCGCCGCCGATCGAACAGGAACACGCCCTGATCGTCCCAGCCTGGTGACCATCCGCCTGTGGCGAGTTGATAGATGGCCAGCGTCGGGTCGTCAGCATCGGCCGATGCGCACAGCGGCCAGCGTATCCAGTCGGCGACCTCGTAGGACGCCGCAAGCTGGTAAAGCGGTTCCGACAGGAAATGGAAGGCCCGCATGCCAATCGTTCCGCTGTGCTGTTCCGCCATGTCGCCAAGCGCGTCTCGAAAGTTCACGAAGGGGTTGTCGGCCTGGGCAAAGGCCGCCAGCAGCGGCACCATGCTTTCATCCATCACGCGTATCGGCGAATCCGCGTCCGGTGCGTCCAGGTTCAGTTGGCGAACCCGCGTCAGTGCAAGGCGCAGCAGCACCTTGGCCTGATCGACATCGATGGCCATGTGTGGCGTCGACAGGTGCGCTTCAAGCCGGGCCAGCATCAGGTTGCCAGCGGGCATGATGTGCATGGCCTGTGCTCGTGCGGGTGCTTGCGCCGCGCCGCCGATAAGCCAGAAGGGGGTATGCAGACGCGCATCATCGCTTGGGTCGGGCAGCACCTCATCGTTGCTGTCAACGTCGTCCTCATCCTGCGCGTGGGCATCAAGAATCCGATGCCAATGTTGTTGCCACAACGCGGGCTGGTCCACATCTGCATCGCTGCTGCGATTTTCCACATCGGTCATTGGTTTGCTCCACGGTTTGCGCCAGCGGCTTGCCGAAGGCATTGATGAATCACGCGATTCCCGGTTGACTCGGCCCTTGGGGCCGCCCGCATGCTTGGCACAATATCAAAGAAAAAAAGGTGAATCATGCATGCGCATCCCCAGGGGCTGAACGCGTCGGAAGCAGCGGCATCGCTTGGCGTGTCGATCAAGGCATTGCGGCTCTACGAGGAGCATGGCTTGTTGACGCCCGCGCGTACAACGGCTGGCTACCGGGCATATGGGCCCGAGCACATGACACGTGCTGCCGAGATCGTTGCCCTGCGTGCGTTGGGGCTGGGCCTGGCTCAGGTGGCGCAGGTATTCAAGGGTGACCCGCACTCGCTGGGCCTCGCGCTGGCCACGCAGGAAACCGTCTTGAAAGACCAACTGCACGACCTGATGCGCAAACTCGACAAACTGGCCGGATTGCGCGCCGAGCTTGACCGCGGCCGGATGCCGGTCGACGTGTTGCCGGGGGTGTTGCAGCAAGTGCTGCATCCTGCGATCGACAGCAGCGTGGCGTTCGAGCTTCCCTGGCCCTGGGGTGGCGAGCGCTTCGAGCTGCGCAATATCCGGCCGCTGAACTACATCATCGGTTCGCTCGGCAGCGGCAAAACGCGGCTGGCACAATGCCTGGCCACGGCACTGCCAGACGGCGTGTTTCTGGGTCTGGATCGGGTGGGGAAGGGCGGGGCGACTGCCGCCAACTTGTTGACCGCCGACCCGGCGCTTGCCTTGCGTGTCAGTCGAGCCGCCGCCTGGCTGCGCGACGACGGGGCAAGCGAATCCGAGGCCCTGACGGCACTGCTGGTGGCGTTTGAAACCGACGGCGGGGCGCTGGTGGTGGACATGGTGGAACAGCATCTTGACCAGGCCACCCAAGAAGCGCTGATCACCTGGCTGCGACTGCGCGCGAAAGAGGGCGCGCGTCCTCTGTTCCTGATGACCCGCTCGTCTTCCATCCTGAACCTGAGCGCCGTCGGGCCGGACGAGGCCATCATTCTGTGCCCGGCCAATCACAGCCCGCCCACCCGCGTGTTTCCTTACGCAGGCGCACCCGGTTTCGAGGCGGTGGCCACCTGCCTGGCCTCGCCCGAGGTGCGCGAACGATTGGCGCAGGGGCCTGCGCCGGCCTAGGTCATGGTGTTTTCACACTCGCTTTTTCATACGCTTGTTACCGCGTTCTGGTCTGGCGATCTGCCGACCCGATGATAAAGTGGCCGTCCCAGTTCCGGGGTAGCTCAGTGGCAAGAGCGCTCGGCTTCGGACCGAGAGGGCGCTGGTTCGACACCAGCCCCCGGACCCGTTTTTATCCTGTCGTCATCATCACCAGCGCTGACACCACCAACTGAGACCACCATTTCTTTCGGGGATCGATGTCTGTGTCTATCGGGACCACGTACAGCGAAAACCAGTTGCAGCGCGCCTTGGATGCCGTCGCGCGTGGCGAACCTGCACAGGCGCGCGTTCGCCGCTGGCGTGCGATTGTAGACGGACTGTTTTCCGGCAAGCTTGCCGTGGGCTCACGAAATCCGGTGGAGCGGTATCCGGAATGGGTCACGCTTGAAGTCGCCACCGGTGGTTTTGCCACGGGGGCGGCGCTCGCCGCAGGGCCGTTGTTGCCGCACGAAATCACGCTGCTGGCAGAACTGGGCCTGCGCGACGCCGAATGTCCCCGGCTTGCCTTGAATCGATATTTTCTGTCCGACCTTGGCCTGGTCCGGCTGTTCCAGGCTGTCGCGTCGCGGCACTTCGTCATCGAGGTCGCCGAAGAAGCTGTGCTGCCCACGGTTGCCTGGCTGGTGGTGCATGGGCATACCGACGTCGCCCGCGAGCTGGTCGACGCGATCGTTCCGCTCGCTCACGAGCTGCGCTTCTATCCCCGGCTCGATGCTGCAGATTCCCCGCGTGAAGGACTTGTCCATCTTGAATCTGCCGGTCAGGTGGTGGAGCGGCTTCGGTCCATTCCCGTCAATCCGCGCGTTCTGGCGCAGCACGACACGATAGCGATCTGGACACCGCTGTACGACGCCGCGGTTGGCCTGGTGCTGGAAACCGTCGACGGCCAGCTTCCGATCGCAACAAAAGATGAGGCAGGTGCGTGGCTGCGTGGCGAGCAGGGACAATTCGTGGTGCAGGGCGGATGGCCGTTCATGCAGCTGCCGCCCGATTGGCCGATGCGCGTGCAAGCCCTTGTGGACGCCGTCAAGGATGCGCGATCACAGCGCGATTCGCCCAAGCGCTTCGCGCGGGCGGGCGAGCCCTTCGTGGTGCTGATCGATGCATTGACGCGCGCGATGGATACCAGCCAGCCCTTGTCGGCCCGCGAGCGGGGAAGGGTACGCCTCATCGTGGCGCGCTATGTGGCAACACGAGGAACACCGGATTCCGATACCGCACTGGCCAAACGAACGCGGCAGCGTGCGCATGCCACCGCGACGACCCATCAACAGATTGCAATGGCGGTGGCGCAACGCCTGGCTTTGCATGCCCCCCGGTCCGGCATCGATGACCTGGACGCGGTATTGCGCGAGCCCGCCGTGGGCGAAAAGGCGGTCAGCGCGCGAGGCCAGGTCACCACGCTGCCTCGCGCGGTATTGCGGCGCTTGCAGCGCTGCGTCAATGACACGCCCGACGGCCTCATCAAGCGCCGGGTAGTGAAGTCCGCGGAAGTGCTGGCGGCCTTGCTTCCTCAGCGCACCAGCCAATTGCGCGCCGCCAGCTTCGAAGACGGTGACTTGCGCAGCTTGTATGCCGCAACCTACCAGGCGTTCCGGCGGCGGCGTTCCTTGCTGTTGCTGAACCTGCGCAAGCAGGTTGGCATCGAGAACCTGCCCTGGGTGGCAGCAATGGAGCGTTTTCGCCAGGGGGATCCGGATGCCGCGCAGGCTGCCGGCGCGGCGCTGGAAGAATTCGCGTGGTTGGCCCTTGGCGAATTTCCGCAGACCATGCTGCCCAACAAACTGGTGAAAGAGTTTGCCGCGCTGGCGACCCAGGCCGGCCGAAAAATGCCCTTCGCCGAGGAATTGGCAGCAGACATTTTCATGGGTGGCTTCTCGCCGACATTCGTGGATGCTGCGCACGTTGCCGCGACCCATCTGGCCGACTCGCTCTACGCCCGTTACTACCGGCTGGACTATCCCGACATTGCGAAGCGCCTGTCGGCTGCACGCTCCCATGAAGACGCGGCAAACACACTCGCCAAGCTCTGCGCCGAGCGCGCAGGCGAGCCGCTGGGCACGTGGGCCGCAGCCAGCAATGGCCGCATCATCGAGCAGCAGATGATCGTCACCAGCCACAACCTGGCGGTGTTGCTTGAACTCCCCGGCATGCGCGACGCACTGGCCGCCCGTGCCGGTGAGCTCGCCAGGGTTTGCTACGCGTGGGCGCTGCGTCATCTGCAGTTGACGGGCGGGGCTTGGCATGCGGAGCTGCATCGCATCAAGAATGCCGCCTATGCGTGGCGGCAGATGGTGTTCCTGTTGTCCCTGCGAGAATCCGAACTGCCTGCTTTTCTGACCGAGGCCCACGCCTTGCTCAATCGGCAGCCACACGCTTTTGCGCAAGCATTCAGACCAGCCTTGCAGGGCTTGCAGATGGCCGCGACCAAACCGCAGGTCTGGTTGGCAAGCGCAGAACCAGCACCGTTTTTGGGCTGGAAAGATACGCAGCGCTGGCGGGTCGGCGCCGCGTGACACGAGGCGCATCACGACGGACTGCTTCGTTGCTGGGGTGGGCGCTGCTGCTGATCGGGCTGCCACTGGCTTTTCTGGCTGCGACCCACGCCCCCAACGAATACCAGGCAACGCTGGGGCTGAACGCGCTTGATTGCGACGGACCGCTGCAAACCTATTTGCTGGCCGCACCGGTGCTGGTGCTGTATTCCTTGGGCGCCGTGCTCAATGCGCGCCATTGGCGCACGCGCGCCAACGTGGTCGCGGCGATTCTGTGCCTGGGCATTTGCGCAGTCGTGTCGATCAATGTGTTGGCTGCCGCCGCCGAGGCGCGCCGCCAGACTGCGGCCTGCGCACCGGGCTGACGCACTGCCCATCGCTTCTTACGCGTGGGCGGCGCCTTGCAGAAAGGCGCGTTCTATCAAGCTTGCCAAGCCGGAACGGGCGATGCGCCCACGACGTTCACCGTCGACCAGACCCATGAAAATCGTGGCCCAGAGCTCGGTCAGCACGGGTGCTGGCATGTCGATGCGGAACACACCTTCTTCCTGTCCGCGCAGAAAAAAAGTGTCGAGTGCGACTTCCCATTCGGCTTCGGCCGTCGGCGGCGTCGACGCATCCTTCCAGTAATACATCAGGAAGGTGGCGACTTCCCGGTGTTCCAGGTGCGTGGCGATCATGCGGCGCAGCGCTTCCAGCGGAGGCGAGGTATGCAGTTGCGCCATCTCGATGGACTGGCTGATCAAGGCGGTGCCGTGACTGAGCAGGCGTTCTACCAACTGCTCGCGCGTTCTACAGAACCGGTACAGCGTGGCTTTGCTGACGCCCACCGCGCTTGCCAATTCCTGCAGCGTGGCCCGAGGACGTTCGACCATGGCCAGGGAAAGCGAGGCCAATAGCTTGTTGTCTTCCGACGCGGCGCTGAGGCTGGTCATGGGTACTCCATTACGGGTGGTAGGTTCAATTGATCCAAAAAAGATTCAACCAAGCGGATATTTAACTCATTTTTGCATGTGATGCCGGTTGATTGCGAGCAAATTCACTTGAATGTCAACGTCTAAGCTAATTTTAAGTTAATTGAATCTTAATGGATTCATAAAGACTTCCAAAGTATCATGCGGCCCTTGAGTGTTCTGTTTAAGCCTGAAGGGTTCCAATGTTGATCACGCCTCGAAGCCTGCTGTGGCCCGCTGCCCCGTTCGTCCTTGTTGTGTTGGCCGCATGCGGCAAGGCGCCTGAACAGGCCATTGCGCCGCCGCCCCCGCCCAATGTCGAGGTGGTGACTGTCCAGCCGCGCGCGCTGGCTTTGTCCAGCGACCTGCCGGGTCGCATCGAAGCAGTTCGGGTGGCCGAGGTACGCGCACGGGTGCCGGGCATCGTGCTCAGCCGTCACTTCAAGGAAGGCGCTGATGTGAAGGCAGGAGAACTGCTGTTCCGCATCGACCCCGCCCCCCTGAAGGCGACGCTTGCGCGTGCGCAGGCGGAATTGGCCAGGACCGATGCGGCGGTGTTCGATGCCCAGGCCGTGGTGCGTCGCTACACGCCACTGGTCGAGATCGAGGCGGTCAGCAAGCAGGATTTCGATGCTGCCCAGACCACCTTGAAGAGCGCGCAGGCCGCTCGCCAGTCGGCCCAGGCCGACGTGGAAACCGCCCGCCTGAATCTGGACTATGCGACCGTGAAGGCGCCGATTGCCGGCCGGATCGGCCGCGCGCTGGTGACCGAAGGCGCACTGGTGGGCCAGAACGAAACCACGGCGATGGCGACCATTCAGCAGCTCGACCCGGTTTACGCAGACTTCAAGCAGCCGGTGGCCGACATGCTGCGTCTGCGCGAGGCGCGCAAGGGGCAGGGCACGGTACCGATCTCGATCACGGTGGATGGCACCGAGCACAAGCGTGACGGCGAACTGCTGTTCTCGGACATCACGGTCGATCGCGGCACGGGCCAGGTCTCGCTGCGTGGCCAGTTCGCCAATCCGGATGGCATGTTGCTGCCGGGCATGTATGTGCGGGTACACACCGGGCAGGGCACCGAACCCGCTGCCATCCTGGTGCCGCAGCGCGCGGTGCAGCGCAGTGGTGACGGCACCTCAAGCGTGCTGCTGGTGGGCAAGGACGAGGTCGTCGAGTCACGCACGGTTCGCATGGGCGCCATGCAAGGTGGCGAGTGGCAAGTCAAGGAAGGTCTGCAGGGCGGCGAGCGGGTGATCGTCAGCGGTGCAGCCAGCGCGCGACCTGGCCAGAAGGTCACCGTTGCGGCACCGCCAGCCCCGTCTGCACCCGCCGCGTCATCGACGGCTACCGGCGCGTCGCCCACCTGAACCCAGGTGCGGGCGCAGCCTGCACACGCCTGCTTTCCCAGGATTGAACATGCCGAAATTCTTCATCGACCGCCCCAATTTTGCGTGGGTGGTCGCGATCTTCATCGCCATTG
>Ga0308163_10001744_pt1 | contig 22148 bp, 21 predicted proteins | sample PhyTR1_FD_201037 | JGI IMG/M metagenome (GOLD analysis project Ga0308163, IMG submission 201037) | Phyllosphere microbial communities from UC Gill Tract Community Farm, Albany, California, United States - DLSLT.R1 | ecosystem: Host-associated > Plants > Phyllosphere > Unclassified | place: USA... | reverse complement strand
GGCGACTGCGGGAACGGCACAGCCGGCAAGGCGGCAGGACCAGCGCGCCGAACCGGGGCCGAAGCCGGGCCTTGTTCGCGTGCGCCTAGTCACGTCGGAGGGGCCGATCCTGCTTGCGCTCGACGCCCGCCACGCACCGAAGACGACCGCGAATTTCCTCGCCTATGTCGATGACGGTCGGTTCGACGGGACCGACTTCTATCGCGCCAGCCGCCAGAAGTCCGCGCCGAAGCTCGGCTTCATCCAGGCGGGCATACGCACCGATGCACGGCGGATCCTGCCGCCGTTTCCGCTTGAGACCACCGCGATGACGGGGATCAAGCATCTCGACGCGACGATCTCGATGGCGCGCGGGATGACGCCGGCGTCGGCTGGCGGGAACTTCTTCATCACAGTCGGCCCGGCGCCGGCGATGGACGCACGCGCGGGCTATCCGGGCTATGCCGCGTTCGGGCATGTCGTCGCGGGGATGGACGTGGTGAAGCGCATCCTCGCCAAGCCGACCGGCGGCGGGATGGACGCGTTCAAGGACCAGATGATCCTGAAGCGGGTCGCGCTGGTGAGTGCGCGACGGCTGGATGGCGTGGCCAAGCCGACGGGGCTGCCGCGGGCGTGGTTGATCGAGACGGGGCCGCAGCGGCGGAAGTGAGGGGCTGGAGGGCTTTTGTTTTAAGCGCACCGGGGGCACCAGGGTTCTTGCTCGCGAACGAATTAGCGTACTTCGAACACAACCGCCGTCCCGCCCACGCACCTCCCCGGCGAAGGCCGGGGCCCAGTCGGAAAGCTTAGTAAGCGGACGCTTCGTGCAGTCACGGCTGTCCCCCAACTGGACCCCGGCCTCCGCCGGGGAGGTGCCCTGAAGTCGTCCTGACAATCAGGCCTGAAACTCAGTGCCGCAGCCTTATCTGTTCTCCCGCGAAGGCGGGAGCCCAGGGTTACGGACGTCGGCGTTTGTGGTTCCTGGGCCCCCGCGTTCGCGGGGGAACAAGGAGCGTCCGAATTACGCCACCAGGCTAAGCGCAACGGCTTCCGCAACCTTGATGCCGTCGACCGCGGCGGACAGAATGCCCCCCGCATAGCCAGCGCCTTCGCCAGCCGGGAAAAGCCCCGACGTGTTGAGGCTGACGAAATCGTCGCCTCGCGTGATCCTGACCGGCGATGACGTCCGCGTCTCGACGCCGGTGAGCACCGCATCAGGATGATCGTAACCTGGAATCTCACGCCCGAACGCAGGCAGAGCCTCCCGCAACGCAGTGATCGCGAACTCCGGCAGGCACTCCGACAGGTCGGTCATATGCACGCCCGGCTTGTACGACGGGATCACCGAGCCGAGCGCAGTTGACGCGCGGCTCGCGAGCAGATCGCCGATGCGTTGCGCGGGCGCCTTGTAGTTCGAGCCACCCGCGACATACGCCCGCGATTCCCAATGGCGTTGCAGCTCGATTCCTGCGAGCGGGTGGCCGGGATAGTCGCGCTCGGGGTCGATGCCGATGACGATACCCGAGTTCGCGTTGCGTTCGTTGCGCGAATATTGGCTCATGCCGTTGGTCGCGACGCGGCCTTCCTCGGAGGTCGCGGCGACGACGGTGCCGCCCGGGCACATGCAGAAGCTGTAGACCGTGCGCCCGTTCTTGCAGTGGTGCGACAGGCTGTACGCCGCGGCGCCGAGATCGGGATGGCCCGCGCATGGCCCGAACCGCGCTTCGTCGATCCACGATTGCGGATGTTCGATGCGGACGCCGATCGAGAACGGCTTCGCCTCGACGTATACGCCCTTGGCATGGAGCATTTCGAACGTGTCGCGCGCGCTGTGGCCGACCGCGAAGACGACGTGGTTGGCTTCCAGATAGTCGCCGGTGCTGAGATGGAGACCGCGGAGCTGGCGGGTGCCGGCCTCCTCGACGATGTCGAGACCGTCGACGCGGGTCGAGAAGCGGTATTCGCCGCCGAGCGCCTCGATCGTCTCGCGCATGCTTTCGACCATCGTGACGAGGCGGAAGGTGCCGATGTGCGGGTGCGCTTCGGTGAGGATTTCGGGCGGCGCACCGGCTTTCACGAACTCGGTCAGGACCTTCCGGCCTAGATGGCGCGGGTCCTTGATCTGGCTCCAGAGCTTGCCGTCGGAGAAGGTGCCGGCGCCGCCCTCGCCGAACTGGACGTTCGATTCGGGGTTGAGGACGCTTTTGCGCCAGAGACCCCAGGTGTCCTTGGTGCGTTCGCGGACGACTTTTCCGCGGTCGAGAATGATCGGGCGGAACCCCATCTGCGCCAGGATGAGCCCGGCGAACAACCCGCAGGGGCCTGCGCCGACCACCACAGGGCGGGGGCCGGTGTAGCTCGCGCCGCCCTTGGTGACGAAGCGGTAGCCGGTGTCGGGGGTGCGCTGGACGTGGCGATCCTTGCGGAAACGCGTGAGGACGGTGTCCTCGTTCTTCAGCGTGACGTCGACCGAATAGACGAGCTGGATGTCCATCTTGTCGCGGGCATCGTGCGCGCGCCTGGCGATGGTGTAGCGGATCAGGTCGCGCGGGGTGACGCGCAGGCGGTCGCGGATCGCGGCGGGGAGCGCTTCGTCGGCGTGGTTGAGCGGCAGCTTGAGGTCGGTGATGCGGAGCATGTCGGTCGCTCTAGCGCCGCGCGGCGTGTTCCGCCATCGGGGGCAGGAGAGGACTTGATCATGCGGACCGACGAAGAACAGAATGCCAAGAGCGCCAAGCGCAAGGAGGTCCACGACCGGATCGTCGCGAGCAAGACGATCGAGAAGGGACTGGTCATCGTTCACACCGGCAAGGGCAAGGGCAAGTCGACCGCCGCGTTCGGCATGGCGGTGCGGATGATCGGGCATGGGCGCAAGGTCGGCGTGGTGCAGTTCGTCAAGGGCGCGATGGCGACCGGCGAGAAGGCGATCTTCGATGCGTTCCCGGAGCTTTGCGAGTTCAAGCCGATGGGGGAGGGCTTCACCTGGGACACGCAGGATCGCGCGCGCGACATCGCGGTGGCGCGCGAGGCGTGGGACGAGGTGAAGCGGATGATCGCCGATCCGTCCTATGCGATGGTGGTGGCGGATGAGCTTAACATCGTGTTGCGGTATGAGTATCTGCCGGTCGACGAGGTTTTGGCGGTGTTGGCGGCGAAGCCCGAGATGACGCATGTCGTGGTGACCGGGCGGAACGCGCCGGATGCGCTGATCGAGGTGGCGGACTTGGTGACAGAGATGACGCAGGTGAAGCATCCGTTCCGGTCGGGCGTGAAGGCGCAGGCGGGCGTGGAGTTTTAGGCGGCTTCATTCAGTGGTAACGCGAGCCATCAACGCTCCGTCATCCTGACGAAAGTCAGGAGCCAGAGCCACGAAGGCTGCTGCTTACCCTAGATCCTGACTTTCGTCCGGATGACGGGAGGGTTTGGGGGCGGCTGGCGGACGTCTAACCGACGTAGCCGTGTCTTGCGCCGTGTCTTCCTCCCGCCTATCGCTCCCTCCGCGACAGGTTCCCCCGATGCTCGCGCGGAGGGGGATGAATGGGAACGGGAAACACCCGGCTGCCCCTGCAACTGTACGCGGCGAGCCATCGTGCCTCATGCCATTGGGATGTTCCCGAGAAGGCGGCGCGGACGGCGTTGACCCGCGAGCCAGGAGACCTGCCCGTCGCGGTCGTCTTTCGTCCGGCCAGGGTGCGCCGAGCGGACGGGTAACACCCCGAGCGACGACATCGCTTCGCGTCGTGCGAAGGCTGGAGGCGTGCGCCTTTTGCTCTTCGTGTGGTGCGGGACCGACTGTCCGAAGGGGTTCCTATGCCAAGTTCATATCGTATCGAAGCCATCCGGGAACGGACATGTTGAAGCCGGTCGAGGACGGCGTCGCGGTGGTCGCGTGCAACACGTGTCGCCATTCCGCCGACGCGCGCGACGACGGCGAAGGCGTTCGCGGCGGCGCGCGGCTAGTCAGCGCGTTGAAGGCGGTGCAGGCGAGCGATCCGGCCTATGCCGACGTTGCGGTGCAGGAAATGCCGTGCCTGTTCGCATGCCAGGATTTCTGCACGATCCACCTCCGTGCACCGGCCAAGGTCGGCTATGTGCTCGGCCGTTTCGAACCGACCGAGGACGCCGCGCGCGCGATCCTCGATTACGCGCGACTCTACGGCGAGAGCGCGTTCGGGCAGGTGCCGTTCAAGCAATGGCCGCAGGGCGTGAAGGGCCACTTCATCACCCGCACGCCGCCCGCCGGGTTCGTCGTGGAATGACCTTTTTTCCGACGGCCGCGGCATTTCTATCATCCTTGAGCGCGTTGCCGCAGCCCGACGAAGCCGCTCGATCGGCGGCGGTGGCGCGGCAGGGCCAACTGACCAAGCCGCCGGGTTCGCTCGGGCGGTTGGAAGAGATTGCGGTCTTCATGGCCGGCTGGCAGGGCCATGAACGCCCGCGGCTCGATCGCGGCCGGGTGGTGATCTTCGCGGGTAATCACGGCATCGTCGATCGCGGCGTCAGTGCGTTTCCGGCCTCCGTCACCGCGCAGATGGTGGCCAATTTCGAACAAGGCGGCGCGGCGATCAACGCGCTGTCGCGCGCTGCGGGGCTCGACCTCAGCGTCGTCCCGCTCGATCTCGACCGGCCGACGACCGATTTCACCGTCGCCCCGGCGATGTCGGAGGAGGAATGCCTCGCGGCGATCAACGTGGGCGCCGCCGTCGCTGCGGACGCGCCCGATCTGATCGTACTCGGCGAGATGGGGATCGGCAATTCGACCTCCGCCGCCGCGTTGTGCCTCGCCAGCTTCGATGGATCGGCACGCGACTGGGTCGGTCCGGGCACCGGAGTCGACGACGACGGCATGGCCCGCAAGATCGCGACCGTGGAGGCCGGGCTGGCGCTGCACCGGGACGCACTAACCACCCCGTTAGAGACGCTACGTAGGCTGGGCGGGCGCGAGCTCGCGGCGATAGCCGGCGCGGTCGTCGCGGCGCGTCTGGCCGGCGTGCCCGTCGTGCTCGATGGCTTCATATGCTGTGCCGCGGTCGCCCCGATCGCCGCTGCGTGCCCGGATATTCTCGCGCATTGTCTTGCCGGCCACGTGTCGGCCGAGCCGGGTCATGCGCGCCTGTTGCGGGCATTGGACCTCGATCCCCTGCTGTCGCTGGGCATGCGGCTCGGCGAGGGAAGCGGCGCGGCGACTGCGACCTTGCTCGTTCGCGCGGCGCTGGCGGCGCATGACGAGATGGCGACCTTTGCCGAGGCGGGGGTCTCGGTCGCGTGACCGGCTCGCACATGCTGTACCTGATGCGGCATGGCGCTCCCGTCCGCGAAGGCCTGCTGCTGGGGCGAACGGACGATCCGGTGACGGAGGCCGGCGTTGCGGCATGCGTCCAGCGAGCCGAAGGGCTAGAAGTTGCCGCGATCGTGTCATCCAATCTGAAGCGTACACGCGATTGCGCGACGGCGATCGGCAGCGCGCGGGGCATCGTCGGCGAGGTCGATCGACGGTGGCGCGAACTCGACTTTGGAGCGTGGGACGGTTTGCGTCCCGCCGATGTCGATCCGGCGGCCTTCGCGCGGTTCCACGACGATCCGGACGCCGCCCCGCCGCCGGACGGTGAGCGATGGTCGTCGTTGCTGGACCGGGTCGGCAATGCCTTGGCGGTACTTCCGCCGGTGCCGACGTTGGTCGTCACGCACGGTGGCGCTATCCGGGCGGCGCTCGCGGACCTGTGCGGGTTCGATCGTCGCCAGTCATGGGCGTTCGACCTGCCTTATGCCGCGCTCGTGTCGTTGCGAATCTGGCCTGGGCCGGACCGGACTGTTCAGATCGTCGGGCTGGCGACGTGAAGCGGCTGGTCATCGCTTTCGGTTTCCTGACGCGCCTGCCGATGCCGCGGGTCGAGGCCGGGGCGAACGACTTTGCTGCGGCGATCCGATACTATCCGCTCGTCGGGCTGGCGATCGGCGTGCTCGTCGCCGCGGCGGGATGGGCAGGCGCGTCGATCGACCCCTGGACCGGGGCCTGCGCCGCATTGCTGGTGTGGATCGCCGTCACGGGAGCGTTGCACCTCGACGGGCTGGCCGATCTTGCCGACGGACTGGGCGCGGCGCATGGCGATCGGACGCGGTTGCTCGCGGTGATGGCCGATCCGCATATCGGCAGCTTCGGCGTCGTCGCGATCATCGCCCAGATGGTCGCCAAGCTCGTTTTGCTGCACGCGGTCGGGCTAACGGCGTGGTGGTTGGTCATCCTGGTACCGTTTGCGGCACGCATGGGGCCGCTGGCCTGGGCAGTCCTGTTGCCGCCGTTGCGCACAGGCGGATTGGGCGCCGCGGTCGCCGGCGCAGTCCGATCGCGCGATCTGGTCGGCTGGGGGCTCCTCCTAGCGCTGGCTGCCGTCGCGGCTCCCGCGCTGTTGGCGCTTCCGCTCCTGATACTGGCCGTCGCGGCATGGTTGCGGCGTAAATTGGGGGGCGTGACCGGAGACGCGCACGGGGCGGGGATCGAGCTTGTCGAGACGGGCGTCCTGCTCGCTTTTGCGATCGCCGGTGCGTCAGCCGGCGCGCTGGGCTAGGTCGAGCATCGCATCGAGGTCGAGATGACGTTCGAGCGTCGCCGCGATCGCGTCGAGCGCGGCATCGATCGAGGCCGCATGGTCAGGTCCGACCGCGTCGACGCCGAGCCGGGACAGCCACGCCGCGCGTTGCTCGGCGAGCCCGAACAGGCCGTGGACGTAACTCCCGTGGACCAGTCCATCGGCGCTCGTCGCGCCCTCCGCGCTGCCGTCGGCGCGGTGACCGACGGGGCGGTTCAGGTCGGCGCCGGTGGTCGCGCCCATGTGCATCTCATAGCCTTCGAAGCGCGCGCCGTTGGCTATCCCCTCGACCCGCTCGAGCGTTTTCGTCGCCGTGAGAACAGTGTCGATATCGAGTAGCCCAAGCCCCGCGATCGTCGTTGCGAGTCCTTCGATCCCGTCCGGATCGGCGATGCTGCGACCCAGCATTTGGTAGCCGCCGCAGAGCCCTAGCACAGGTTTTCCCCGGCGGTGATGCGCGAGAATATCGATGTCCCAGCCCTGCGCACGCAGGAAGGCGAGATCGGGGATCGTGGCTTTCGAACCGGCCAGCACGATCATGTCCGCCTCGGGGATCGGCGTGCCGGGCGGGACCATTACCAGCGCGACGCCTTGTTCGAGCCGGAGCGGATCGAGGTCGTCGAAATTAGCGATCCGCGGCGTAATCGGGCAGGCGATCGTTACGCGACGCTCGACCGACGCGGAGGGGCGTTCGAGGATCACTGCATCCTCGCTCGGCAACCGTACCGCGTCCGCGAGCCACGGCACGACGCCATAGCCGCGCCAGCCGCTGCGTGCCTCGATCGCGCGATAGCCGTCGTCGAACAGCGCGGGATCGCCGCGGAACTTGTTGACGAGGAAGCCGTGGATCATCGCCGCGTCCGCGGGGTCGATCACCGCGCGCGTGCCGACGATCGAGGCGATGACACCGCCGCGATCGATATCCCCGACCAGGATCACCGGCACATTGGCGGCGCGGGCGAACCCCATGTTGGCGATGTCGCTCGCGCGCAGGTTGATCTCCGCCGGGCTCCCCGCACCCTCGACGACGACGAGATCGCAGCCTGCCGACAGTCGTTCGAAGCTGTCGAGCACGTCGACGAGCAATCCTTCGCGCCCTTCCCGCCACCGCGCGGCGGCGAGCGTGCCGCGGACCTGCCCGCGGACGATCAGCTGCGACGTGCGATCGCCCTGCGGTTTCAGCAGCACCGGGTTCATGTCGACGCTGGGTTCGACCCGACACGCGATCGCCTGCGTCGCCTGCGCACGGCCAATCTCGCCACCGTCGGCGGTGACGGCCGCGTTGTTCGACATGTTCTGCGGCTTGAACGGGCGGACCGACAGGCCACGGTTGGCGAACGCGCGGCACAGTCCGGCGACGAGCACTGACTTGCCGACGTCGGAGCCGGTGCCCTGCAGCATCAGAGCCGCCATGCGAGTACTCCGACGATGACGAGGAGAATGATGCAGGCCCGACGATAGATGCCGAGCGCCGCGCGGAGGTCTGTGGCGGTTACGTCGCGGCGACCGTCGCCGATATAGGGTTTGGCGGTGATAACGCCGTCATAGGTGATCGGACCCGCGAGGCGCAATCCGAGTGCGCCGGCTATCGCCGCCTCGGGCCACCCCGCGTTGGGCGAGGCATGGTTCCCGGCATCGCGTACCATCGTCCGCCAACCGCCCCAGCCGGCAACGCAAAGCAAAACGCCGCTGAGCCGGGCGGGGATTAGGTTGGCGACATCGTCGGTCCGCGCTGCCGCCCAGCCGAATGCGCGCCATCGGGCCTCGCGGTGTCCGATCAGGCTGTCCGCGGTGTTGATCGCCTTGTACGCCCAGAGGCCCGGCAGGCCGGCGACCAGCAGCCAGAACAACGGCGCGACGACGCCGTCGCAAACGCTTTCCGCGAGGCTCTCGATCGCGGCGCGCGCGACGCCGGCTTCCTCGAGTGTCGCGACGTCCCGACCGACGATCATCGCGACGCGGGCGCGGGCTGCTTCGAGGTCGCTGGTTTCGAGGGCGCGCGCGACCGGCGCCACATGGTCGTACAGGCTACGGATCGCGAGGCCGGGCGCCGCCATCAAGCCGATCGCGATCCAGGCCATGGGACCAAGAACGAGCCGCACGAGGGAAGTCGCAGCGAGCGCGACGCCGACCGCCACTGCGATGAGTGCAACGATCGTGACGACACCGGCGGCACGGCGGAACGTATCCGATAGCGTAGGGCGGTTCCAGCGCGTCTCGGCCCAGCCGATCATCCGCGCGAAACCGCCAACCGGATGACCGATCCGCGCATAGAGCGGCGCCGGCCAGCCGATTGCGGCGTCTATGATGATCGCCAGCACGGCGACCGGCTCAACCACCGCCAAGCGCCTTGTCGAGCCGTGCAAAGGCTTCGTCGCTGCCCGGGACGCCCATACGAAGCCAGCGCGGCGAATGATCGAAGGTTCGAGTCAGGATGCCAACCTGTGCAAGCCGTTCGAACAGGGCTTGCGCGGTGTCGGTTTCGATCAACCGGAACAATGCGCATTCGCCGCCCGCTTGGAGGCCATGACGTGCCAACATCGCGTCGAGCCTCTCGGCGCGTTCGACGATCAAGACCCGCGCGGCGGCTATCCACGCGGCGTCTCGGTAGGCGGCGATGCCATAGGCCACGGCGTGCGCCGATATCGGCCAGCTGCCGAGCCGCCGTCGTATCTCGGCGACGTGCTCCAGCGGCCCGATCATGAACCCGAGCCGCACGCCGGGCAGGCCGAAGAATTTGCCGAACGACCGAAACACGATCGCGCGGTCGTCGGGGCGGAGCAGGGGGATGAGGCTCGATCCGGGTACGACGTCGGCAAACGCTTCGTCCACGATCAGGATGGCGCCATTGCGCGCGATGTCGAGCAGGCGTTGCGGCGTGTCGCGACCCCCGTCCGGATTGTTGGGGTTGGCCAGCAACAGCGTGCCGTCCGCAACCGTCCCGATCGCATCTCGCGCTATCGGAACGGCACCGACGATTGCTTCGGCATGCGTGGCGTAGCTCGGCACGACGAACCGGACGGGGATAGGGAGGTCCAGCGCGGCCAGCATTCGCAGACCGAGTTCACTACCGGGCAACGCGACGACCCGGTCCGCGGTTGTGCCAAACACCGCCGCCGCCGCCGCTTCCAGATCGGCGATCGCGGCGGGCGAGGGGAGGCTGCGCAGATCGACCATCGGGACGCTATCGGTCGGCCACGCGCAGGGGTTGATGCCGGTCGACAGGTCGAGCCAGGGCCTCGGCGCATCCGGATAGTGGACGGCGGCGAGGTCGATCCGTCCACCGTGGATGCGCAGGGCGTTCATACTGTCTTTCACTCGGACCCGCGGGCTTTCGCTTGATCTTCCGAGCGTCATCGTCATTCCGGGCCCGTCGAGCAAGCGCGAAGGAAACGGTAGGATGCAATCGGTCGGGACGCCGTTCGGAAAAAGCCTGTTCGTGCTGGGCGGCGCGCGTTCGGGGAAGAGCCGCCACGCGCAAGCCTTGGCCGAAGCCGCGGCGACGGACCACGCGACGCGGCTCGTCTATATCGCGACCGCGCAGGCATTCGACGGCGAGATGGAGGATCGGATCGCGCGTCACCGCGCCGACCGTGACGATCGGTGGCGGACGGTCGAGGTTCCGCTGGCGCTTGGCGAGGCGCTGAAGAGCGAAGACGGCCCGGACGTCGTGATGCTGGTCGATTGCCTGACCCTGTGGGTGTCGAACCTGCTGCTAGCCGACGAGGCTGTCGCCGCGCGCGTGGATGATCTGGTCGAGACGATCGCGCGATTGCAAGGCCGCGTCATCCTGGTGTCGAACGAAGTCGGGTTGGGTATCGTCCCGGACAATGTGCTGGCACGGCGTTTCCGGGATGCGGCAGGGTTGCTGCATCAGCGGATCGCCGCAGAGGTCAATTCCGTCGACATGGTCATGGCCGGGTTGGTTCAGCGCTGGAAGACGGCGAACGCGGATTATAGATCTAAGAATGACTAGCGATCGCCTTTTTCGCGATGAGCAAGTATTCGCGGTGCCCGGAAGCGATCATTTGTGCGATATAAAAAACTGATTTGGTTTTTGTCATTTCGGATCTCGGTAATAAGATCGACAGATTGTGAAGCGGATAATTTTAATTTTATTTGTACGACACCAAAATTAATTGGAGCAGATCGGTCATCTCAAATATTAATTAAAACATTTCGGTTCGAGCTATGTTAAAAGGGATTATCGCCAGCCGATTTTTTGGGCCCTGACGACCGAGAGATGCATGTGCTCCCGCCCCGAATTTTGCGGGATTACTCTCATGGCTACGACGCTCAGCCCCTTGGCGCTGATGGTTCGGAAGTTGGAAACGCACGCTGTGCTGGACGACGGCGATCGCAAGGCGCTGCTCGCGCTGCCATATACCCTTCGCACGTTCGAGCCGTCCTCCTACCTCGTGCGCGAAGGCGATGCGCCGGATCAATGCGCGGTACTGTTGTCGGGGTTCGCGTATCGCCAGAAGCTGACCGGCGCCGGCATGCGACAGATCGTGTCGCTGCATATCCCGGGCGAGCCGCTCGACTTCCAGCATCTGTTCCTCGACGTCGCGGACCACAACGTTCAGACGCTGACCCGCGCGGAGGTTGCGACGATCCCGCGATCGGCGCTGCGCGAACTGGCGCGGAACCGTGCGGCCATCAGCAACGCGATCTTCGTCAACACGCTGGTCGAGGGATCGATCTTTCGCGAATGGATTCTCAACATCGGTCGCCGCGATGCGCGGTCACGGCTGGCGCATTTCCTGTGCGAATTCGCGATCCGTCTCGACATGCAGGGGCTGACCGGCGCCGATGGCTATGAATTGCCGATGAGCCAGGAGCAGCTCGGCGACGCACTCGGATTGACGGCGGTACATGTGAACCGCACGATAAAGTCGCTCGAGGCGGATGGTCTGATCGGGCGCACTCGTCGCCGGATCAGTTTTCCGCAATGGGATGCGCTACGCGAACTCGCCGACTTTTCGAGCCGCTACCTCCATCTCGCCCAGCAGACCAGCTGACGCTCCTATCGTTGGTGCGCGTGATCGACCGAGTCGATGATCCGCCCGCCAGCCATGAAGACGGCGATCGGGCAGGCGGCGAACAACAGCCAGCCGCCGTATCCGGGATATTGCTGGAGATAGTGCATCCCGCGTTCGACCGCGCCGACGCCGAGGCCGTAGATGACGAGGAAGGCCTCGAACTTGGTCTTGATGATGAAGAGGCGAGCAAACCGGGTCCACATGACGAACGTCTTAGCAAAATGCGTACCAGTGGCGGATATGCGCGATTCTGACGGTATAAAATATGGTTACCTGTAAATTAACTCGACGTTTTACGTTGGATTGCGGCGGTCAGATGCGAGCGACGTGCGTGACCCGGTCGGCTTCTGCGACGCCCAACGACCGCGCGCAATCATCGGCCAGCACGACACCGTCCTCGGTCTCGCGGACCTTCCCGAATGCCGCGCGGAAGTCGGCAAGATTGCCCGTCGCAACCAACGCGTCCTTGCCGTCGTCGCCACCGATCCCGACCACGTTGCCGTCGCGCGCGTCGGCGATCGAGCGGACCTGATCGGTGCGGGCGGTCATCGTCGGGCCGCCATCGAAGATGTCGACGTAGTTCTCGAACGCGAAGCCTTCGTTCTCGAGCATCCGCATCGCCGCGCGGCCCGAGGGATGCGGCAGGCCGATCGCGGCGCGTGCGGTCTCGGTCAGCATTGCGGTGTAGATCGGGTGCTTGGGCATCAGGTCGGCGATGAACTGGTGGCCGTTGATGGCATTGAACTGGTCTGCATCCTGGAAATTCATCCCGAAGAAGCGGCCTGCGAGGCCATCCCAGAACGGCGAGCCGCCGGCCTCGTCGATGACGCCGCGCAGTTCGGCGAGGATCCGGTCGGCAAAACGCGCGCGGTGCATCTTGATGAAGAGGTAGCGGCTGCGCGCGAGCAACAGGCCGAGGCCGCCCGCGCGTTCGCCGGGATGCAGGAACAGCCCGCCGACCTCGCTTGCGCCTTCGAGATCGGTGGCGAGCGTCAGCATGTCGGCGCGGAAGGTGCGGTTCAGCTCGCGGCTGTGCTGCGTGAGCTGGCCGATCCGGTAGCTGTAGAACGGGTAGCTCTGGCCGACTTGCGTGAAGATCTGGCAGGTGCCGCGAACTTCCTTCGTCTCGATGTTCTCCAGGATGAGTACGAACAGCTCGTCCTGCACCGGGCCGTCGGTGCGCGCGAAGGCGGCGTGGCTGCGTTCGAGCTTGGCGGTGAGCGCACGACGGTCGGGCGGCAAATTGGTGAAGCCACCGCCGGTCAGCTTGGCCATCTCGTAGAGATGCTGGAGGTCGTCGTCGACCGCGGCCCGGATCCTGAAGCTCACAAGCGGCCCTCCGCGATACGCAATATGGTGACCGCCGACAGCGCCGCGCGCTCGGCGAGACTGTCGGGGATCATGAATTCGTCGGTCGAATGGATCGCGCCGCCGCGGACGCCCATCGTATCGACGACCGGCACGCCGGCGGCGGCGATGTTGTTGCCGTCGCACACTCCGCCGGTGGCTTTCCAGGCGATATCGAGACCGAGGTCCGCGCCGGATGCCTTGACCAGATCGAACAGCCGCGCGGCGCCGTCGTCGATCGGCTTCGGCGGGCGGTTGAAGCTGCCATGGACCTCGATGCGGACGTCGTGCTCGGCAGCGACCATCGCGACCGCGGAGCCGATATGCGATTGCGCCCGCGCGATGTCGTCGAGCGTGGCGGGGCGGAAGTTGATGCGGAGGATGGCGAGGTCGGGGACGACGTTGTTCGGACCACCGCCCTCGATCCGCGCCGGGTTCACCGCGAGACGGGGGCCGCGGACCTTCGATAGCCTCACTGCGATATCGGCAGCCGCGACGAGCGCGTTGCGGCCGTCCTCGGGATTGCGGCCGGCGTGCGCGCTGCGGCCCTGGACGATAATCGAAAAGTTGCCCGTACCGCCGCGTGCGCCGGCGAGAGTCCCGTCGGCGAGCGCGGGTTCGTAGGTCAGCGCGGCGATCTTGCCGTGCGCGGCGCGGGCCAGCAGCGCGGCCGAGGAGAAGGAGCCGGTTTCCTCGTCCGAATTGATGACGACGTCATAGCCGATCCGTGCGGCGAACGGGCTGGCCTCGACCGCCCGAAGCGCGGCAAGCATGACCGCCAGCCCGCCCTTCATGTCCGCGACGCCGGGGCCGTTCAGTCGGCCGTCGTCGAGCCATTGCAGAGACTGGAACGCGTGATCGACCGGGTAGACCGTGTCCATATGGCCCGTGAACAGCATACGGACGGGCGCTTCGGGATTCACGACGAGGTGCAGGTGCTTGCCGTGCTCGATCGCGGAGACCACGCCGTCCGCGCCGACATTGTCGACGGGCGTCGCCTCGACCAGCGTGATCTCGCCCGGCAGGTTCGCGAACGCGTCGCCGAGCAATCCGGCCATCGTTGCCAGCCCGGCAAGGTTGCGCGTGCCGCTGTTGACGGCCGCCCAGGCCTCGACCTGCGCCAGCATCGGTGCGGCGCCCGCCGTGTCGACGGCATCGCGCTCTATCAGTGTAAGTCCCCTCATCACGCGACCCTAGCGAGGCCGGGCGCGTGTGGGAACAGCGTCAGAAGCTGTAGACCAGCGACGCGCGGCTGGTGGTGTCGGTCGAGACCGAGCCGACCGGCGGCTCGCTTTCATACTGGACGCTGTACGACAGCGCGGCGGAGAGGGGCCCGATCAGCTTGGCGTTGAGCGATGTCGTGCCGCTGAGCGTGCTGTTGTAGCGTTGCACATAGGCGGACGCGACTTGGCTGACCGACAGGCCGCTCAGGATCCGCACGCTGAAGTTTGCGGTGCCACGCGCGGCGATGCTGCTCTGCTCGGTATCGTCAGTAAATTCGGTGTAGCGATACGCTGGCCCGAGTTCGAGATCGAGCTTGGTCCCCGCGGTCTTGATGACGCTGTAGCCTGCACCGACCGAGGTCGAGTAGCGGTTGAAATAGCCGAGGAACCGATCGCCCTCATATTGCGCGACGCCGTAGATGTAGGCGCGGTCGTCGATCTTGTAGTTGGGCTCGTACGAGGCAAGATAATGTTCGCGCGTCGTGATGTTCTGGTTCGACTGATAGTCCGCCTGAGCGTGGAATTTCTGGCGCCAGCGAAGGCCTTCGCGGTTGAGGTCGAGCACGGCCGTGCCGCCAGCAGTGTCGGAATTGCCTGTCGTCAGATAGCCGCCGACCTCGGCCTTGCCGCTCCACAGGTCGAGGAAGCTGGCCTGGCGAATGACCTGCGTGCGCTGCGCTGCGCGGTCGGCTTTCCACTTTTCGGCGATCGCCAGCACCGCGTCGCCGCTAAGGGGATCGGCGGCGCGTGCGTATTTGGCGATCGTGTTGACGTCCGCTTCGTTCCCCGCCTCCAGCGCCGCGTCGAGCATCGCGCGGATCGTCTCGGGGATCATCACCGACTGCGGATCGGGCGCGTTCGCCAGCAGCAGCGGGGCGAGCAGAAGAGGGGCTAAGCGGCGCACAGCCGTTCCGTAACGGCAGCGTGACGGAATGGGAACTGCTCAGCGTGTCGAGGTTGCGCCGAGATGTGGCGCGAAGGCGGCGAGTACCTGTTCGTAGAGCGCCTTCTTGAACGGCACGATCAGCCGCGGCAGGTCGGCGGGATCGCTCCAGCGCCATGCGCGGAATTCCTCGTGGTCGGTGGCGATGTTGACGTCGGCGTCGGTCCCGTGGAAGCGGTACAGGAACCAGCGCTGCGTCTGGCCGCGCCATTTGCCCTTCCACACTTTCCCCAGCAGTTCGGGGGGAAGGTCGTAGACGAATTCGCCCGGCGCTTCCGCTATGAGTTCGACGTGCTCGGGCATGACGCCGGTTTCCTCGCCGAGCTCGCGCAGTGCGGCGGCTTCGGCGTCCTCGCCGGGGTCGATCCCACCCTGCGGCATCTGCCACGCCTCCAGCGGCGAATCGTTGCGCTGGCCGACGAAGATCCTGCCCTCGGCGTTCATGAGCATGATGCCGGCACAGGGACGGTAGGGCAGAGTCGAAACGTCGGTCAAAATAATCTCCGCAACGCAGGTGCTTGGGGCTCGGGCAACTTGGGGGTCGGCAGGCGCGCTCCTACCTACGGAGCATGATCCATGTCGTCCACCATCCCGACTATGTCACCCCCGCGCCGGCGCGCTCGACCTATCGCTGGAACAAGAACGGGCTGATCCGCGACCTGTTGCTCGAAAAGGGCGATGCGGTGGCGTGGCACCGCGCCGAGACGACGCCGACCGCGTGGCTGGAGGCGGTGCATGACGAGGATTATGTTGCCGAAGTTCTCCGTGCGGACGTGCCGAAGGAGAAGGAGCGGCGGATTGGCTTCCCAGTAACAGCGGCGGTGGCGTCGCGCGCGGCGATCGTGCCGCAAGGGACATGGCTGGCCGCGTGCCTCGCGCTGGAGCACGGGTTCGCGGCAAACACGGCGGGCGGGAGCCACCACGCGCTGGCGAATACCGGCGCGGGGTTCTGTGTGTTCAACGATCTCGCGGTGGCAGCGGCGCGGCTGATCGACGAGGGGCGGGTGGGGCGCGTGCTAGTCGTCGATTGCGATGTGCATCAGGGTGACGGGACTGCGGCGTTGCTCGCGGGGCGACCGGAGATCGCGACCTATTCGATCCATGCCGAGAAGAACTTTCCGGTGCGAAAGGCGCGTTCGACGGTCGACGTGCCGTTGCCGGACAAGGTGGGCGACGAGGCGTATCTGGCGACGCTGGAGGCGACGCTGGTGCCATTGCTCGACGAGTTCCGGCCGGAGTTGATCCTGTACCAGGCGGGGGTTGACCCGTTCGAGGGCGATCGGCTTGGGCGGTTGGCGCTGACGTTGGATGGTCTGGTGCAGCGGGAACGACTCGTCGCTAGCCTCGCGATCAGGCGAGGTCTTCCGCTCGCGAGCACGGTGGGTGGTGGGTACGGCGAGGATGCGCTCGCGATCGCCGAGCGGCACGTGGCGGCAATCATGACGCTGGGTGAAACTTTCGCAGCGGCGTGATGCTGGATCGCGGCTTGCTGCGTTGGGGATGCGATGACGACACCTGTTCTTCTCTGGCTGCGCCAGGATCTCCGCCTTCACGATCACTCCGCGCTGATCGCCGCCGCGCATGCCGGGCCGGTGATCCCCGTATACGTGCTCGACGACGACGCGCCGGGTAAATGGAAGATGGGGGGCGCTCAGCGCTGGTGGCTGCACCACACGCTCGACGCTTTCGGCAAGTCGTTGGCGGACAAGGGATCGAAGCTGGTCCTGCGACGCGGCGATGCGGTCGAGGTGTTGACGGCGCTGATGGAGGAAATCGGTGCCGAGCAGGTGCATGCGATCCGGCATTACGAACCTTGGTGGCGGAAGGCCGAGGCGGCGCTTGGCGATCGGCTGTGCCTGCATGACGGTAACCATCTTGCCCGCGTCGAGGATGTGAAGACGGGCTCGGGCGGGCAGTTCAAGGTCTATTCGTCGTTCTGGAAGGCGCTTAACCAGATGATGCCGCCGGGCGACCCCGAGCCTGCGCCCCGAACGATCCCAGCGCCGTCGAAATGGCCGAAGAGCGAGACGCTGGCGGAGTGGGACCTGCTGCCGACCAAGCCGGACTGGTCGACCGGCTTCGGCGACTGGACGCCGGGCGAGGCTCAGGCGCTGAAGAACGCGAAGGCGATGGCGCGGATCGTCGAGGCGTATGACGTCGATCGCAACATGCCGTCGATCGAGGGCACCTCACGCCTGTCGCCGCATCTCCATTTCGGGGAGATTTCGCCGCGTGCGGTGTGGCATGCGGTCGATGGTCACGGCGATGCGACGACGTTTCGCAAGGAACTGGCATGGCGGGATTTCACCGATGGCGTCGTGCTGACGATGCCGGATTACGGCGATACGAACGGGCGGCCGAAGTTCGATAAGCTGCCCTGGCGCTCGGGCAAGGAGGCCGACGCGGACCTGAAGGCGTGGCAGGAGGGCAACACCGGATATCCGATCGTCGATGCCGGGATGCGCCAGCTCTGGGCGACCGGCTGGATGCACAACCGCGTGCGGATGATCACGGCGAGCTTCCTGGTGAAGCATCTGCTGATCGACTGGCGCGACGGCGAGCGGTGGTTCTGGGATTGCCTGGTCGATGCGGACTACGGGAATAATTCGGTGAACTGGCAGTGGGTTGCCGGGACCGGCGTGGATTCGAACATGTTCGGGCGGATCATGGCGCCGCTGACGCAGTCGGAGAAGTTCGATGCGGGGGACTATATCCGCGAGTGGGTGCCGGAACTGGCGAAGGTGACCGGCGAAGCAATCCATGATCCCGACGAGTCCGGCCGCCGGCCGAAGGCGTACCCGGCAAAGATCGTCGGCCACCGCGAAGGCCGCGAGCGCGCGCTCGAGGCCGGGCGGCACGCTCGGTAGTGCCACATCTGCTCCCCTCCCTGGAAGGGAGGGGCGGGGGTGGGTTGGCCGGTTCGAGCCAACGACCGTCGACCAAGCGGAACCCGACCCACCCCCAACCCCTCCCTTCCAGGGAGGGGAGCGCGTTGTGGCCTTGGATCGCGTTCCAGCCGTTTCGGCGCCGACGCCTCTTTCCTAGCCGCCGCCCGTGTTGCATGGAGCGCCGCGATGACTGCCGTTCCCGCTTTCGATGATGTGCCCGCCGCGCAGGTTTCCCCGGTCGCGCGCCTCGTCGCGCCGGTGTTCCACCGCCTGCTCGACCGGATCGACGCAGGGCTTGAGAGCGGCGGGATCGATGCGCGACTGCCCGACGGCACGCGGCGGCTGATCGGCGGACGCGCGCCCGGGCCTTTGCCGCTCGTCGTCGTACATCGCTGGCGCGCGCTGGTGAGGCTGGCGACGGCCGGGTCGGTCGGCTGGTACGAGGGCTGGGCCGCAGGCGATTGGTCAAGCCCCGATCCGGTGCCGCTATTCGACCTGTTCATGCGCAACCGCCGCTCACTCGGGAGTTCGGCACGGTCGGGCGGCGTGGTGCGGCTGGCGGCGCGCGCGTGGCACCGGATGCGGCGGAACGACCCCACCGGTTCGCGCAAGAACATCGCGGCGCATTACGACCTCGGCAACGACTTCTACGAGACGTGGCTCGATCCCAGCCTGACCTATTCGAGCGCGATCTTTGCCGAGCCGTTCGACGATACCGAACCGCATGAGGCGGCGCAGGCGACCAAGCTGCGCGCAATCCTCGACCGGACCGGGGGGCGGGCAGGCGACACTATCCTGGAGATCGGCTGCGGCTGGGGATCGTTCGCCGAGATGGCCGCGCGCGCGGGGGTCGGCGTGCACGCGCTGACGCTGTCGACCGAGCAGAAGCGGCAGGTCAACGAGCGGATCGCGGCGGCGGGGCTCGACGGGGTGCAGGTGGCGCTGACCGATTACCGCGACGTCACCGGCACCTATGACGCGGTCGCGAGCATCGAGATGGTCGAGGCGGTCGGCGAGGAATATTGGTCGGTGTATCTCGACGCGATCGCGCGCGCGCTGAAGCCGGGCGGGCGCGCGGCGTTGCAGTACATCTCGATCGACGATGCGATCTTCGATTCCTATTCGCGGAGTGTGGACTTCATCCAGCGCTACGTATTTCCGGGCGGGATGCTGTTGTCCGAACCACGGTTTCGCGCGCTGGCGGAGGCGCGAGGTTTGGTGTGGGAGGACCAGCGCGGGTTCGGGTTGCACTATGCCGAGACGTTGCGGCGGTGGCGGGTGGCGTTCGATGCGGCCGTCGCAGAAGGGCGGTTGCCGGCGCGGTTCGATGCGCGGTTCGTCGCGTTGTGGCGCTACTATCTGATGTATTGCGAGGGCGGGTTTCTTGGTGGTGGAATCGACGTCGCACAGGTTACGCTGGTTAAGCGGTAGCGCTTTCCTGCGTACGCAGGAATCCAGGGTAACGGGCGGTGGCGATTGTGACCTTGGGCTCCTGCGTTCGCAGGAGAACGGTTAGGCTACCCGCTCGAAGTGACCGGGTTCGAAGCCTTCGATCGCGAGGGTCACGATGCGGTCAGCGACCACTGTCGGTTCCTTGACCGAATTCGGATCTTCACCCGGATAGGCGCGAGCCCGCATTTTGGTCCGCGTCGCGCCGGGATCGACGATCGCGGTGCGGATTGCGCTGATCTCGGCCATCTCGTCGCCATACGCACCGAGCAGCGTTTCGAACGCCGCCTTCGAAGCACCATAGAGGCCCCAATACGCGCGCGGCTTGCGACCGACGCTGGAGGTCACGCCGATCACGCGCGCCGATTTCGCCTTCTTCAGCATCGGATCGAACGCAGCGATCAACGCTGCCTGCGCGCTGACGTTCAGAGTCAGGACCTGCGCCATTTCCTTGGGATCGATCGCCGGCACTGACGACAGCGAACCGAGCATCCCCGCGTTGAGTACGAGGATATCGAGCGCATCCCAACGGTCGCCGATCGCGGTCGCCAAGCGAGCGATGGCCTCGCTCTCGGCAAGATCCAGCGGAGCGATCGTCGCCGAGCCGCCGGCGGCGTGGATCGTCGCCTCGACCTCTTCGAGACCACCCGGCGTGCGCGCTGTCAGGACGACATGCGCGCCCTTTGCCGCCAGCGCGATCGCGGTTGCGGCGCCGATGCCGCGGCTGGCACCGGTGACCAGCGCCAGCCGGCCTTCGAGAGGCTTGTCCGTCATATCAGCTCCGCGAGTATCAGATGACGCGTTCGGCGAGCATCGCGAACTGGTCGACTTCCGAACCTTCGTCATGGTCGGTCAGCGTCGTCGGATAGTCGCCGGTGAAGCACGCATCGCAGTATTTCGGGCGGACATCCGCGCGCTTCGCCTCGCCGAGTGCCTTGTACAGGCCGTCGATCGAGATGAAGTTGAGGCTGTCGGCATGAATGAAGCCGGTCATGCCGCCGAGATCGAGCTTGGCTGCGAGCAGCTTCTCGCGCTCGGGCGTGTCGACGCCGTAGAAGCACGAATGCCGCGTCGGCGGGCTGGCGATCCGCATATGGACTTCGGCCGCGCCTGCCTCGCGCATCATCTCGACGATCTTGAGCGAGGTCGTGCCGCGAACGATCGAATCGTCGACGAGGATGACTCGCTTGCCCTTGATCAGCGCGCGGTTGGCGTTGTGCTTGAGCTTCACGCCGAGATGGCGGACCTTGTCGCCGGGCGAAATGAACGTGCGGCCGACATAGTGCGAGCGGATGATGCCGAGCTCGAACGGGATGCCCGATTGCTGGGCGTAACCAATTGCCGCCGGCGTGCCCGAATCGGGAACCGGGATAACGAGGTCGGCATCGACCGGCGATTCAATCGCAAGCTGCGCGCCGATCGCTTTGCGCACCGAATAGATCGAGTGGTCGTCGACGATCGAATCGGGGCGCGAGAAATACACCCATTCGAAGATGCACGGCCGCGCCGCCATCGGTGCGAACGGGCGGATGGAGCGGATCTCCGAGCCCTGGACGATCACCAATTCGCCCGGTTCGATCGCGCGGACGAAGGTGGCGCCGACGACGTCGAGCGCGACCGTCTCCGAAGCGAAGATCACTGCCTCGCCGAGCTTGCCCATGACGAGCGGGCGGATGCCGAGCGGATCGCGGCAGGCGATCATGCCCTCTGGCGTCATCACTATCAGCGAGTACGCGCCTTCGATCTGCTTCAGCGCATCGATGAAGCGGTCGAGCAGCGTGCGGTAATTCGAGGTCGCGACGAGGTGGATGATCGTCTCGGTATCGCTGGTCGACTGGAAGATCGAACCGCGGCGAACGAGCTCGCGACGCAGGCGCATCGCGTTGGAAATGTTGCCGTTATGCGCGATCGCGAAGCCGCCGGTCGACAGCTCGGCATAGAGCGGCTGGACATTGCGCAGCGCGGTCTCGCCGGTCGTCGAATAGCGGACATGGCCACAAGCGACGGTGCCCGGCAGCGAACGGATCACGTCGTCGCGGTCGAAGTTCCCGGCGACGTGGCCCATGGCGCGGTGCGTATGGAAATGCGCGCCGTCGAAGGTCGTGATGCCGGCGGCTTCCTGCCCACGGTGCTGCAACGCGTGCAGCCCCAGGGCTACGAGCGCGGCTGCGCCATCGGTGGCCGAAACGCCAAACACCCCGCATTCTTCGCGGAGTTTGTCGTCATCATAAGGGTTTGTCGTCAGCATGCCGGTTCTCACGTCGTGCGGAAGCTGCCCTATACGAGCGGATCGCCGGCTTGTCGCCTGTTTGTAATAACATTGCGCGGATCGTTTTGAGGGGGCGGTCGCATCGGTGCGGGTTTCGGGTATATCCGGGGCATGACACACAGCCGCGACACGGGCCTGACGCTCGATCCGAAATTCGATTCCGCCGGGCTCCTGACCGCGGTCGTCACCGATCGCGTATCGGGCGACGTGCTGATGGTCGCGCACATGAACGCCGAGGCGCTGGCCGAGACGCAGGCGACCGGCGAAGCGCATTTCTGGTCGCGGAGCCGGGAAAAGCTCTGGAAGAAGGGGGAGACGTCGGGGAATGTCCTGCGCGTCGCCGAGCTGCGGATCGATTGTGACCAGGATGCGGTGTGGGTGATCGTCGATGCGGCGGGGCCGGCGTGCCATACCGGCGAGC
>Ga0308163_10001743_pt1 | contig 22156 bp, 13 predicted proteins | sample PhyTR1_FD_201037 | JGI IMG/M metagenome (GOLD analysis project Ga0308163, IMG submission 201037) | Phyllosphere microbial communities from UC Gill Tract Community Farm, Albany, California, United States - DLSLT.R1 | ecosystem: Host-associated > Plants > Phyllosphere > Unclassified | place: USA... | reverse complement strand
CATTACCAGTGGCATGGGCCGGAGTTCCTGGGAATCTTCCAGCAGAGGATTGAACCCGCTGGATACAGCCATGAATGTGGCGATTCCGGAATTTGACGGGCGTATCATTACAGTGCCTGTTTCATTCAAAGAGAAGGGAAAGGATGCGCAAGGATATGAGTCTCTCGATGACAGGATAGATAGCGTAGCTGGATTGGCAGTGCGTTTTGCCCGCTTAAAACATTTACCGAACAGGGAAAAAAAAGTAGCGTTTGTATTTACAAATTCGAGCACCAAGGCTTCTCAAATCGGAAATGCCGTAGGACTGGATGCACCGGAATCCCTGATGATGATGCTCAGAGCGATGCAGTCCGAAGGGTATAGGATTGATGGCCTTCCTGCTTCGGGAACGGAACTAATCCATGATCTGGTCAACCGCTGTTCCTATGATGAAACCTACCTCACGCCACAACAACTGGCCAATGCAGTAGGGCAGGTACCATTCGCTCAGTATGAAGGCTGGTTCAGCGAACTGCCTTCAGAATTACAGAGAAAGATAGAAAAACAATGGGGGCCCTCTCCCGGACAATCGTATATAAACGACGGACATATTGCTTTTGCCGGCCTTGAGTTTGGCAATGCAATGGTTGCCTTGCAGCCGCCGCGGGGTTATGGAATGGATCCTGATGCGATCTATCACATGCCTGACCTTGCGCCTACACACCATTACCATGCTTTTTACAAATGGCTGCGGAACGACTGGGGAGCAGATGCAATCGTCCATGTGGGCAAACACGGTACCCTGGAATGGTTGCCAGGGAAAAGTATAGGCCTTTCAGAAAATTGTTTTCCAGATGCATTTCTTGCTGACCTGCCCCTTTTTTACCCCTTTATCATCAATGATCCGGGTGAAGGTTCGCAGGCAAAACGCCGTGCACATGCTGTTGTAGTAGACCATCTTACGCCAGCCATGACCTCTGCAGATAGCTACGGTGAACTGGCTATGCTGACGCAGCTGGTAGATGAATATTACCAGGTGGAGACCCTGGATCCCTCAAAACTTCCGCTGCTGCAACATCAGATATGGAGCCTGATCAAACAGACGAATCTGGATAAGGACCTTTCCGTAATGCTGCAACGTGATCACGGTGATCACAAACACGAATGGGACGATGAGATGACCCCGGAGGGTGTGCCTGTAAGTATTACAGAAATGGACGGCAAGGATATTGCACATTTAATTGAGGATATCGACGGTTATCTCTGTGAATTAGGAGCTGCGCAGATCCGCAATGGATTACATACCCTTGGCCAGGCACCAACAGGAACAGCGCTGATCGACATGTTACAGTCGCTCACCCGTTTGTCAAATATTGGTGTCCCCGGACTTCCACCTGAAATTGCAGCACTGTTTGGTTTTGATATCAATGAGCTGCTCGACAGAAAGGGGCAGCGCCTGACCAATGTACCTCAGGATTTTATAGTTCTTGCCGGAAGACCGGTGATAACTGCTGCGGATGCCCTGGAAGTGATAGAGGAATTGGGAAACCACCTTTTGCAGCTGTTGCAAAAATATCATTTTAACCCCGGATCAGTACAGCAGGTTTATCAGGATACTTTTGGTAAAGCCCTTGCTGTAAGTACAGGGGTCATCAGTGTTCTGAGTTATGTCTGTGAGCTTTTGCTGCCTAATCTGGCGCAAACCTATGATGAGATCAGTAACCTGCTGCATGGTTTATCCGGTGGATATATCCCTTCGGGCCCAAGTGGAGCACCTACGCGAGGAATGGCGCATATACTGCCCACAGGCCGTAACTTTTACAGCGTTGACCCCCGTGCTCTGCCTTCACAGGCTGCCTGGCAGGTAGGTCAGCAGCTGGCAAACGAAGTACTGGAGCGTCACCTGAAGGAGAAAGGTTTCTATCCTGAGAGCGTTGCCATTAGTATCTGGGGAACAAGTGCGATGCGCACGCAAGGCGATGACGTGGCAGAAATTCTTGCTTTACTGGGCGTTAGACCAGTGTGGCAGCCGGAAAGCAGGAGAGTAGTGGGCTTGGAACTGATCTCCCTGGCAGAACTGAAACGCCCAAGAATTGATGTAACCACCCGTATCAGTGGTTTCTTCAGAGACGCTTTCCCACACCTGATTGACCTGATCGATGAAGCAGTACAGATGGCAATTGACGAAGAAGCTGAGCCTGCTGAAAATAACTTTGTACGAAAACATTATGTAAAAGACCTGGCAGATCTGCAGGCAGAAGACCTTTCCCTGGAACAGGCAGAAGAAAAAGCTTCATTCCGGATCTTTGGTTCACCTCCGGGCAGTTACGGCGCGGGGATACTGGAACTTGTACAGGAGCGGAACTGGGATTCTGATGCTGATTTCGCAACAACCTATATCAATTGGGGAGGATATGCCTATAGCAGAAGCGCAAATGGCGTTGATGCAAGGGAGGAATTCAGAAATAGACTGGCTACGGTAGAGGTTGCCCTGCATAACCAGGATAACAGGGAGCATGATATCTTTGACAGTGATGATTATCTGCAGTTTCATGGCGGGATGATTGCCTCTATAAGAAGCCTCAGCGGCAGGCAGCCCAAAAGTTATTTTGGTGATACTCAGAACCCGGACAGGGCAGCAGTGAGAGATCTGAAGGAAGAGGTAATGCGTGTTTTCCGGTCCAGGGTAGTTAATCCCAAATGGTTGGAGAGTATCAAAAAACATGGGTATAAGGGTGGCCTGGAGCTGACAACTACCGTGGATTATATTTTTGGCTATGACGCCACCGCACAGGTAGTGGACGACTGGATGTACCAGCAGCTCGCAGAAACCTATGTTTTGGATAAAGGAATGCGGGAGTTTTTTGCTAAAAACAACCCATGGGCATTACATGCGATCGCTGAAAGGCTGCTGGAGGCCGTACAGCGTGAAATGTGGGCGGCTTCTCCTGAAACACTGGAGGCACTCAAACAGCTTTACCTTGAAAGTGAAGCTTTACTGGAAGAAAGAAATGAAGTTTAATATCCTGCTATCAGGATGTAGAAAATATAAGCTATGAATTATCCGTTTACAGCAATTGTCGGGCAGGGAAAACTTAAAAAAGCTTTGCTGTTATGTGCCATTAATCCGGGAATCGGCGGTCTGCTGATCCAGGGTGACAAAGGTACTGCAAAAAGTACCGCTGCCCGTGCCCTGGCGGAAATTGTACCCCAGATTACCAAGATAACCTTCTGCCAGTTTAATTGTCCGGAGAATCATCCCCTGGATAGCTGTGAAGTCTGCCAGGAGGCTGAAAGATTACTTGAGCAAGTACAGGTTCCCTTTATCAATCTACCCATTGGTGCTACCGAAGAAAGGGTAATCGGTAGTCTTGACCTGCAGGGTATCCTGGTAGAAAAGAAAAAGAAGTTTCAGCCAGGATTGCTTGCAGCAGTTCACCAGGGCATTTTGTACATTGATGAAGTGAACTTACTGCCCGATCATCTGGTAGATGTATTGCTGGATGTAGCTGCCATGGGCGAAAACAGGATTGAAAGGGAAGGACTTTCTTTGAGTCACCCCTCTAAGTTTACACTGATCGGAACCATGAACCCGGAAGAAGGACAGCTGCGTCCGCAGTTCCTGGACAGGTTTGGCCTGATGCTGAGCGTTGAGGCGCCAGGCGAAGTGAAAGAGAGAACTGAAGTGGTCCGGAGAAGAATCGCTTTTGAAAATGATCCCGTATCTTTTGTTCAGCAATGGGAGCGGAGTCAGGCGAATCTGCAGCAACAGCTCCTGAAGGCTAAACAATTACTGCCTGAGGTTCAGTTGCATGATGACCTGCTAACCCTCATCAGTGAGATTACTACTGAACTGGGTGTGAAAAGTCTTCGGGCAGACATTGTAATGTATAAAACTGCCGTAACACTGGCTGCCTTAGACCAGCGCACTGAGGTTACTGCTGCAGATATCAGGGAAGCTGCGGAATTGGCTCTTGCCCATCGCAGCAGTAAGAGTCAAAGGCAGTCGCCACCATCCACGCAAAAGTCAAATGGCCCTTCACAGGCTGACCGAACATCATCGGACGAAAAAGCTCCTTCCAGTGAAAATAGTACTCCTGAAAACTTGTCTTCTTCTCAGCAATCAGCGGAAGAGGAAGAAAATGATGACAATTCAACTGCTGACTCATCTGATGAACAAATATTCGATGCTGGTGCAGCAATCATCCTGCCTACTGTTCAGGGATTAAGCAGCAGGGCTGAACAGCCGGGTAAACGTACAACGGTAGCCGATACAAAAAGAGGAGCTTACATCCGTCCTGTACCTTTTCAAAATGGCTCAGGTATAGCTGTGGATGCAACGGTAATACATGCCTTACAGCGAAATCCTGCTGAACTAGATATCACGATGGGTGATCTGCAACAGAAACAACGTAAAGGCAGGATGAGTAACCTGATCCTGTTTGTTGTGGATGCTTCCGGCTCGATGGCAGCAAGCAAAAGGATGGAAGCTGTAAAAGGTACTGTGCTGCAGCTGCTGACGGATGCTTACCAGAAAAGGGATACTGTAGGCGTGATCGCTTTTCGCGGAATAGAAGCGCAGGTACTGCTGCATCCAACCCAAAGCATCGAACTCGCAGAGGAGGCGATGAGAACTTTACCTACCGGCGGCCGTACACCCTTGCCCCACGCCCTGCAAATGGCATTAAACATGGCGGATCAGTTCAGCAAAACTTATCATCCTATACTGATTATCCTCACTGACGGGAAAGCGAATGTTGCCCTGGAAGCTGAAGGCGATCCATGGAGCCAGAGCCTTGAACTGGCAGCGCAGCTAAAGAAAAATAACATTCAGTCGCTGATTGTAAACACTGAATCCAATTTCTTTAATTTAAACAAAGCCGAAGAACTGGCAGCAACGCTAGGTGCGCAATATATATCAATGGACGAAATCTCAGAAGAAAACCTGATGCCGGTTGTAGGCCAGTTACTGTAAGGAAAATACCTGTTAAAAAAGAAATTATGTTAGAAGACCTGTTGAAATTGAGACGTGATACCCGGCATTTTACAAATGAGCCGGTGCCGGATGCGGTGCTCGAAAAAGCGCTGAAAGCTGGTCATATGGCGCCCTCAGTCGGACTAACTGATGCTACCCGTTATTACGTTATCCGTTCGCAGGAAATAAAACAAGCCGTAAAACAACTTTTTGACAGCTATAACCAAAAGGCTGAAGAGTTGATTGAAACAGAACAGCAAAAATCAGCCTACCAGGCTTTAAAACTGGAAGGGATTACAGATTCCCCGCTCGGTCTGGTCGTTTGTTATGACCGCTCTGTATTGAATGAATTTACCATCGGCACTATTGCCAGCAATGATACGATCAAATCAAGTGCAGTGTGTGCTGTGCAAAACATATGGCTGTCCCTAACGGAACAGGGGTATTCCATGGGCTGGGTATCAATATTAAACTACTACCAGTTTAAAAAGATATTGAACCTGCCCGATGAAATTGAACCCCTGGGCTATTTCTGTGTGGGCAAACCTGCAACAGATTATGAGAAACAGCCCATGTTACAGCAACTGGGCTGGAAAAATAAATCAGAACTCCCATCAGTCACAGAAATCAAATCCTTGGCAAGCCCGCTGGCTGATGAAAGCGACAAGTACACTCAAGAGCTGCCAAAAAACATTTCTGCACAGCTGAAGGCTACTATTGATGGTAAAACAAAACCTTTGGGCTCCTTAGGTAAGCTCGAAGACCTGGCGCTCCAGATTGGTACCATACTTGGAAGCACTAGCCCTGAGATTAAGATGCCTCATCTGCTTGTTTTCGCTGCGGACCATGGGATCGCTCATCATGGCGTGAGTGCTTATCCGCAGGAAGTGACGCGGCAGATGGTCAATAATTTCCTCGAAGGCGGCGCCGCGATTAATGTTTTCTGCAGGCAGCACCAGATCAGCCTGAAGGTTGTTGACGCCGGGGTAAATTATGATTTTGCCAGCAATGCCGATCTTATCGTTCATAAAATAGCGAAAGGAACAAATTCTTTCCTGCACGGCCCGGCAATGTCAGCTAAGGAACTGGAACTTTGTTTGCAAATAGGTGCAGAGGTGGTTGCAGAAATAGCAGCCAAGGGTAGCAATACAATTGGTTTTGGTGAAATGGGTATTGGCAATACTTCAAGTGCTTCTGTATTGATGCATATGCTGTGTGGTCTTCCCTTACAAGATTGCGTAGGAAAAGGAACGGGTGTCAATGCTGCTCAATTGCAGAAAAAACAGGAGATATTACAAACTGCAATCAGCCATTACAAGGGTAGCCTTGAGCCGAAACTGCTGATGGCTCACTTTGGCGGTTTTGAAATCATGCAGATTGCAGGGGCGATACTCGAAGCCAGAAGGAGAAATATGCTGATTCTTGTGGATGGATTTATTTGTACGGTAGCGTACCTTTGTGCTTTTAAACTAAATCCGCAGGTAAAAGCCAACGCCATTTTCAGCCACCAGTCTGACGAACAGGGACACCGTATATTGCTTGATCAGCTGGATGCCAAAGCTTTATTGAAATTAAACTTACGTTTAGGCGAAGGTACAGGCTGTGCGCTGGCCTTTCCGCTGCTGCACAGTGCAGTAAAGTTTCTGAATGAAATGGCCAGTTTTGAAAGTGCTGATGTAAGTACGCAATCCTTGTAACTAACTAAATAAAAGCGTTTTAATGGCTTTGGTGTTATTTCCAAAATAAAAATGGAGATAGCTGGCCAGAACCTGATCAGTATGAAATACAGGGGTTTTCAGAACTTCATCTCTCGCATTCCATACCTGGATACCAACAACCTGTTCTGGTGTATCTATAAAATGGGAATAATGAAATTCATGCCCCCTCAGTTCAGTCCCGGCAATATTTACACGCTTATAGCCCAGAGCAAGCTTTTTCTGCTGCATACCAGTGGATATATCCAGAATTCCTGTCATCGGAAATTGCCTTCCTTCCTCATCGGCAATGTACTTGCCGAGGTACATCATTCCACCGCATTCTGCCAGGAATTTTCCACCCTGATCAGAGTAAGTGATGATTTGCCGGATCAAAACGATGTTGGCTGATAAAGCTTCAAGATGCAATTCCGGATATCCTCCGGGAAGGTAAATCAGGTCTGCCGCCGGGAGTACTGTGTCATTCAGGGGACTGAAATAAATAACTTCTCCGAGGCCAGCCAGAACGCGGATATTTTCTGCATATAAAAAGTTGAAGGCTTCATCCCGGGCAACCAATATTGTTCTTTTTTTTAGTTTCGGGAGGGTATCCTCCTGCAAAGATGCTATGTCTCTTAACAGCGGGGCCGTAGAAACAGGAGATACATCAGGAAAGGGGTTTGTTGTTATACGCATCAGTTCATCCAGATCGATGTGTTTTTGAATGTGTGCTGCTGCCTCTTCAATAATCGCCTCCTGATCGATTTCCGTACCTGTTTTTAATCCCAGGTGTCTCGATGGAATCTGCATTCCCTCATTTTTTGGCAAAAAGCCAAGTGCCGTAATACCAACATCCTCTGCTGCGTCTTTTAGTAATTTGTAATGGGATTCGTGTTCTACAAAATTGAAGATCACACCCGCTATGTGTATATCTGTCCGCAAAAGCTTAAAACCCAGCAGCAGGGCAGCTACGGAATAGGCCATAGCTTTGGCATTCACAATCAGTATAACAGGGATATTCAGAAATCCTGCGAGGTCCGCACTGCTTACTTCCATTTTCACTGCGCCATCAAAAAGACCCATTACACCTTCTGTGACCAGTACACCTGCATCAGCTCCGTAACTGCTGTAGATGCCCCTGATATGTGCATCATCCATCATAAAACGATCCAGGTTGATCCCTGTCCTGCCGGAAGCGATGGTATGCAGTTTTGGATCAAGATAGTCCGGGCCGCATTTGAACGACTGTACAACCAATCCGCTGTTGCACAAAGCCCTGATCACCCCAAGGGTAACAGTAGTTTTACCGGCACCGCTGTGTGGAGCTGCAATTAAGAACTGAGGTTTCATTGAGGTCAAATATAACCGGATCAGCTCAAGGAATGAAATAATTCATCAAAGCGCAAGTTTCGGGTAGGCTACTGAATTTATCCTGTTTATTTTTACTGCTGAAACATCAATGATATGAATATCCAGGAAGAAACAAACTTCGGGCGCGTTGCCTCAGCAATTCACTATATCAATACCAATTTCAGAACACAGCCCAGCCTTGATGAGATCGCAGAGCAGGTCAACCTCAGTCCATTTCATTTTCAGCGGCTGTTTACAGATTGGGCAGGGGTAAGCCCCAAGAAATTTCTGCAGTACCTTACGCTGGCCCATGCAAAGAAAATGCTCAAAGATAGTCAGGCTACTCTTTTTGAAACAGCATTTGAAACCGGGCTTTCCGGTACAGGAAGATTGCACGACCTGTTCATTACCATGGAAGGAATGACCCCGGGGGAATATAAAAACGGAGGAGAACAGCTGCGGATCAACTATAGCTTTTCTGATACATTTTTCGGCAGGGTTCTGGTAGCCTCTACACTTAAAGGCGTTTGTTTTATTGCTTTTACCGAAGATGAAGAGGCCGAACTAGCTGTACTAAAGGTTAAATTTCCACAGGCGCATTATCAGCAGCAGACTGATGCATTTCAGCGGGACGTACTGCGGATCTTCCTTGAAAACTGGTCACAGCCCAATCAGGTTAAACTGCATTTAAAAGGAACCGATTTCCAGTTAAAAGTGTGGGAAACACTGCTTAAGATCCCGGTAGGACGGTTAAGTACCTATGGATCGATTGCCAAAAGCATTGGCCTTCCCTCAGCTTCTCGCGCTGTAGGAACCGCAATAGGGGCAAATCCTGTTGCTTTTCTGATCCCCTGTCACCGCGTCATTCAAGCCACCGGTGTATTTGGTCAGTACCGCTGGGGAAGTATCCGCAAGCAGGCAATCATTGGATGGGAAGCAGCACAGGCAGAAAACGGCATATTAAAAGATAATCAGTTAATATTACCAGACAATCAGCTCAAAGATGGATTTATTTAATACAGGCGGTATCACTAATCTATTGCCCTATGATGGCGAGAGTTATTATTACGGACAAATAGTTTCTAATGCAGAAGCAGAGGATTACCTGCAAAAACTGCTGGGTAACATTGCCTGGAAAAACGACGAAGCAGTGATTTTTGGTAAACATATCATTACCAAAAGGAAAGTAGCCTGGTATGGTGACAATGCATTTTCCTACACCTATTCCAACATCACTAAAGAAGCTCTGGCATGGACACCTGAACTCCTGGCCATCAAACAGCTCACTGAGCAAATAACCGGAACAAGATTTAATTCCTGCCTGCTCAATCTGTATCATGATGGCAATGAGGGAATGGCCTGGCACAGCGATGATGAGAAATCCCTGGGGAAAAACACCAGCATTGCCTCAGTCAGCTTTGGCGCAGAGCGAAAGTTTGCGTTCAAACACAGGGAAACCAAACATACCCTTTCGCTGATCCTGGAGAGTGGAAGTTTACTCCTGATGAAAGGTGCCACGCAAAGCAACTGGCTGCATCAGCTGCCGAAAACCACAAAGGTTACCCGTCCAAGGATCAACCTCACCTTCCGCACGATGATATAAGTCACACAAAATCCCTCTGATCATGTTATCTTTACAGTTCATACCTGATACTGCAAAATGATAGATGTTTCCGAAAAGAGTTTTTTAGGTGCGGCCAAAGGCAAGATCATTAGTGGATTTATACTTGCACTCTTTGCCCTTTTTCTGGCCTGGGGAGTAAGCAAGATCGCCTTTAATGAAATGCTGGATACGGTGGATACAATCTCCACGCCAAATGCCAAATTACGTCTGGTGAACCAGGTTTCCAGGAAAGTGGCCAGTTTGGATCAGCAGCAGAGAACTACGGCGCTGAACTCTCCGGGAAAGTACAGTGGCTTTTTAAAGGACTCCCGGCAGCTGAAGTTATTGCTGGATTCCCTTGGAGGAATGTACAATACTGATCCGGTACAGCTGAACAGGATAAAATCGATAGAAAAACTACTGGTTGCAAGGGATAAACAATTTGTTAATTACCTGAAAGTGCGCGAAGGGCTGGTCAATAACAAGTCATTCACCGAAGAAGTTCAGAAGCTGAATGAACTGGTCAACAGGCCGCCGCAGCTGCAGGACAGTACTATTGTAACCACAGAAAAAAAAACCTCCACGGTTACAATCCTTCCGGTAGATGAATCTGCAGCCAAACGAAGAGGCTTTTTAAGCAGGATTTTTAGCAAGAAAAACGATACGCCTGAACAAAGTAAATCCTATCAGGTTACCAACGAAGAAAAAATAAAAAGAGATACAATTGCCCTGTCAGGAGAAACGATCATTGCAAAGGGACTTGAAAAATCATTGCGTACAATTGCCAGTGAACAGCGCATTAAAAGCGCAAGATTTCTGGACAGGGAAGCGGTCTTGGCCAATGCCAATGATGCCCTAACCCGACAGATGCTCGATATCCTGAGGAAAGTAGAAGCTGAAGTGGTTTCCCAGATCGAGCAGAACGGCATACAGGCCAAAGCGGTAGTAAATACCGGTATAACAAGGATCAGCTGGATCATGATTGGCTTTTTTCTGCTGACCATCATTTTGTTATACCTGATCCTGACAGATATCACCAGAAGCAACCTTTACAGAAAGGAACTGGAAGCCGCCCGTGACGAAGCTGAATACCATGGTATGGCAAAACAGCGGTTTCTTTCCAATATGAGCCACGAAATCAGAACCCCGCTGCAGTCGATCATTGGATACGCAGAGATCATCAGGAACCAGAAGCACCCGGAGCACAAGGACATCGAAGCTATTTATCATTCTTCTGAGCACCTGCTGCAGATTGTCAATGAAATACTGGACTATAACCGCATTATTTCTGGGAAATTTACTTTTCAACGGAAAGCATTTAATATCAGAGAGCTTTTAGATGAAGTGGTTTCTGTAATGAAACCGCAGGCCGAACAGAAGAATCTTATAATGCGTACTTCCATAGAACTGCAGGGTATTGAGTTTGTCGAAGGTGATGCTTTCAGGTTAAAGCAGATCCTGTACAACCTGCTGAGCAATGCCGTCAAATTTACCCAGAAAGGAGAAGTCGTTTTATCAGTTTATTACAAGCGACAGCTTGGCAATCTGCATTTTACATTTATGGTAAAAGATACTGGTATAGGATTTACCGAAGAAGAAAGCAGCAGGATCTTCAATGAATTTGAACAGATAGATTCTACTGATAAAGAGGTGATCAATAAAGCAGGGGCAGGACTGGGGTTAACCATTATTAAATCGCTGGTAGAAAATCAGGATGGCCGGATATACGTAAAAAGTAAATCGGGCTCCGGCAGTGCCTTTACTGTCTATCTTACCTTTAAAGTGGCTGATGCAGTGCAGGTAGAAAAAGTTCTTCCGGTACCTGCAAAAAAACTCAATACCAATGATAAAGTCTGGGTAGTTGATGATGATCAGCTGATCCTGGATCTGTGTGAGATTATCTTCAGCAAAAAACGAATTCCGCATGTATGCTTTAGTTCGCCTGCTGAAGTACTTGATGCGGAATGGGACCCGGCAGTAAAATACATGCTGATGGATATGCGGATGCCGGAGATTTCAGGTACGGATCTTTGCCGCATGATGAAAGAAAGGATTCCGGCGGATGTAAAGATCTACGCCATGACCGCCCAGGTACTGCCCGAAGAACTGGAAGCTGTACTGGAGCAGGGATTCGACGGACTGATCATGAAGCCTTTCCGAGAAAATGACCTGCTTGCTGTTTTTAGTACGGAAGACCTTGAGGAAGAGCCTGATCAGGCAGAGGAAAGCAATACTTACAGTGAAAATATTGAAGATGAAAAGGATGATGTAGCCCTGGACACTTCGGTAGTGGAGAAAATGACCTTCGGCGATCAGGAACTGCTGTTAAATATTCTGCACAGGTTCAAGGAAGATTGTGAGAATGATATAGCAGAACTGGAACAGGGGATACTAAAAAATGACCTGGAGTTATCCAGGCTGATTGTTCACCGGATCGCGGGGAGGACAGCGCAGATGGGCTCCGGTAAACTGGCTGCAGAGTTCAGGCTGATGGAAATCGAACTTGCTGCGTCAGATACCATCACAGATCCGCACCGTGAAAAACTAAAAAGCTGCATCAGCAGATTGGGCTTGCTCATGCAGCTGGTAGACCTGAAAATTGGCTGATCTCATTCAATTTCGTAACGCTCCATCTTTGAATACAGCGTTTTTCTATCAATGTTAAGCAGTTTAGCCGCTTTTGATTTGTTATATTTTACTTTGATCAGGGTTTCAATAATCAGCGTCTTTTCATTACTTTCATTAATGGCTTTCAGATCTGATCCCGTTGGTTTTGGCGCCTGTCTGATTGCCAGGATCATCTCATCTGGAAGTGCTTCCAGACCGGCTGTATCAGTAGGCGTGAGCAGCACCATCCTTTTAATTACATTCTTCAATTCCCGCAGATTACCTGGCCAGTCATAATTAAGCAGCAGGTCCCTCACCGGTGCCGAAAGTTTCTGAACATTCCTGTCCAGTTCCTCATTCGAGAGTCTGATAAAATGATCAATAAAAAGTTCCAGGTCCCTGCCGCGGTCGCGCAGTGCGGGGAGCAGAATTTTGAATTCGTTTAAACGGTGATAAAGATCCTCGCGGAATTCCCCGTTCTGAATGCTGTTCAGCAGGTCGTCATTCGTTGCAGTGATAATGCGAACATTAACTGCGATCTTTTTGGTGCTACCTACGGGCTGGATCACCCTTTCCTGTAAGGCCCTCAAAAGCTTCACCTGCACCTCATAGCTCAGGTTACCTACCTCATCTAAAAACAGTGTGCCTCCTTCAGCTGCTTCAAACTGTCCTTTTTTGTCAGTCACGGCACCTGTAAATGCACCTTTCACATGACCGAAAAGTTCACTTGCAGCAAGATCCCTTGACAGGGCACCGCAGTCAATAGCAACAAAAGGTTTTGTACTGCGTTTGCTCTGGGCATGAAGCGTCCTGGCAGCATATTCTTTACCAGTACCACTTTCGCCCTGTATAATGACAGACATATCCGTAGGTGCTACAAGATCAATATGTGCATAAAGTTTGTCAGCTGTTGCGCTTTTGCCCCTGATAAAATCGGCATGCTCAACAGTATCCTGAATACCACTTTCCGTTTTTTTCTCCAGTGCTCCTCCAATGGTCATTAACAACTCATCCGGGTTCACTGGTTTGGTAATGTAATCTATTGCACCCAGCTGAATGGATTTAACGGCGGTCCGTACATCGTTAAAGCTGGTCATAATCACAACAGGATAATTGAGTCCCTTTTCACGTACGTGAGACAGTACTTCAAGTCCCGTACCGTCTGGCAGACGGTAATCTACCAGTAAAAGTTCAAAGGAATGCTGTGCTAATATTTTGAAAGAATTTTTGACGTCATGAACGATAAATGGCTGATGGCCATGCTTTTTAAGAAAGCCCTCTAACAGCTGTGAGAAAGTTAGATCATCTTCAATAATAAGTATTTTCGCCATAGGTATCTGCTTTGATATAATGGCAAAAATACGAAAGCCGGAGCATTTCCGGCTTTAATATCGTCATATTTTGTGTTTAGTTGTATTTATTGGATGATAGAACCGTCTTTGCTTAATTGTAAATAGGCTACATCAGTTCCTTTTTTAACGTCAACCTGATAGAAGGTTGATTTATCCGATTTCGTGATTAAGAATGCGGTAGTAGGTGTCCACTCCTTGTAAGCATTCGCTTTTAATGTAGTCTTTACTGCTTCAGGCAGTTCTTCCAGTTTAACAGGAACTTTATTCGCAGTACTGTCTGATGGTGCAGAAATACTCATCGGTGTTTTGATTTCATTTGCTTTAACTGTTGATACGCCTGCGAATGCTATGATAGCTGCTGATAAAATGAAATTTTTCATGTTGTGTTCTATTATTTAAAAATTACTGTTTCAATTCTCTTACAGCAGGATTAAAATGATGCCATATTGCCAAAATCTTATCACAGCGCTTAAAATCAGTTATTTGTGATTTTTTACTTGCAAATTTTTTGATGACATTCTCCACAGAATGCCCTAATCATGAGCAGAAATCTGTCAGAAACAAAATAGAATAACCTGCGTTATATACCTATCTATTAAATATACAATTATGACCTATAAAGAACTCCTGTATGACCTGGCAGACAGGACTGCCGAAACCTATAACTCCTATTTAGAATCTAAAGTTTCTTCGCTGGTTGATCCTGCCCAGGCTGTACCTGAAAGAACAGAGCAGCACAGAGCTGAATACGAAAGGCTTGAGAAAAAGCTGATCGCTTTGCTGGCAACAGTTAAAAATGAAGCTTCTGCAGACACCGAAGCGCCTGCTGATTTTTATGAAGATTTCATCAAAGAATAACCATGATAATCAATTTTAATTAACCATTCCGGGGAATAAATTCATTTTATTTCCCGGAACTATTGGCTAACTAAATATTTAGCATTTATCATTACCTAAATCTTTTCTTAGCTTTGTATCCAATATGTTGTCTAAGAAAACAAAATATGCCATTAAAGCACTGGTGGCTTTAGGCAAAAACGTAGAAAACCCTCCCATGCAGATCGTTAGACTGGCAGAACAGGAGATGATACCCCGGAAATTTCTGGAACAGATATTATTAGACCTGCGTAATGCCGGGTATCTGTATAGCAAAAAAGGCGCAGGCGGGGGATATAGCCTCAACAAAAACGCTGCTGACATCTATCTGGCCGATATTCTGCGGATTACTGATGGCCCTATTGCCATGGTTCCCTGTGCCAGCCTGAAATTTTACCGCAAATGCGATGAGTGCCACGACGAGAAAACTTGCGGAATAAGAAAAACATTTATTGATGTGAGGGATGCCACCTTACAGGTGCTTTCCAGAACTTCCGTTGCCGATGTAATCGCACGTGAAAATATAGACGACCTTCTGGTCTGATCTGAGGCTTTTCAGGTAACAAATAAATTTATTTAAAAATAAAGACTACTTATCCAATAGACTTTGTATATTTGCTCTGCTAACACACATACAAACCTATAAAATTTCGGTTATGATTTTAAATAAAACAAAAAGCAGCAACCTGGAACCACGTATTACACTGGTTGGAGCTGGCCCCGGAGATCCTGATTTAATTAGTCTTAAAGGAGTAAAGGCACTAAACACAGCCGATGTGGTATTGTATGATGCTTTGGTCAATGGCGCTTTACTGAACCATGCACCTGAACATGCGATAAAGATTTTTGTAGGCCGTTCTGATGATGAATCATTTTCACAGGATGCTGTAAATAAGTTGATGATTGATTACGCGCTGAACTATGGACATGTAGTCCGTCTTAAAAGTGGTGATCCTTTCGTTTTTGCCAGAGGCTTTGAAGAAGTCGATTTTGCAGAATCCTACAGCATACAAACTGAAATTATTCCGGGTATTTCCAGTGCAACTGGGGTACCGGGTCTGCATAAAATACCTATGATTTACGGTGACCTGAGCGAAAGCTTCTGGGTACTTTCCGGAACAAATGCGAAAGGTGAGGTTTCACCTGATCTGACCGGTGCAGCAAGATCAAATGCCACTGTTGTGGTGCTGATGGGCATTGAGAAAATAAGGGAAATTGCAGCAATTTTTATTCAGGAAGGAAAAGACAGGCTGCCTGTTGCCGTAATTGAGAACGGATCAAGTAAAAACGAAAACATCGTAGTTGGCGTGGTAGATACAATTGCAGAATTGATAGAAGACCACAACATTTCATCTCCGGCATTGCTGGTATTCGGCGACGTGGTTTCACTGCATCCTGCTTTCGCCAGGATCAGGGATTTTTATGGAGTTATTGCTGAAGAATATTAAAAATACTTACAGTTTAATGTCACACAAAAGCCGGGAAATTCCTGGCTTTTTTTCATTAGTAATTAAGGTCAAACTATTATCTTTGGTGAACGCCATTGCCTCCGGTAACCATTTATATGTCCTTTTTCCGTGTTTTTGTTCTTTGTTCTTTCCTTACATTCAGTTCCCCGCTACTCTATGGTTTTCAAAAAACGGGACGTGTAATTGTTTCTGAACCAGATATCAATACCTATGAGAAACTGGTAATTCATTACCGGTATGACAAGCCCGATTCTGCCTTGTTTTTTGTCCGCGCCGGGATGAAGCTCGCCAAAAAAAATAATGATGAAGAAGGCATCGCAAAGATGCTCAACCAGATGGGAATGATAGATGATCAGTCTGGAAATACTGAATCCTCCAGACAGCGGTATCTTGAGTCGCTGGAAATCTACAAAAGGCTGAACCACTACAAGGGAATAATTAAAGAAAACATCCGTCTCGGAGTAGTAGAAAACAGGAAAGGAAATTCGGCAGCAGCATTAACGTATTTTCTGCAAGCACTGAAGGTGAGCGAGAAAAATAATGACAGGAGCGGGATTATGGAATCTTACATTACACTGGGCGAAGTTTATGCAAACAGGCATAACTATGAGCGGGCCATATCCTATTATCAAAAAGCCGAGGCTATCGGCAACCTGCTGCCATTTTCAAGTTTAAAACTCAATACCTATCTCAATTTTGGTACTGCCTACAGGGAAACCGGCGATCTGCCAAAGGCGATCTTTTACTTCGAAAAAGGTATCAGCCTGAGTGATTATCCTGAAATGATGGGTTTGAATATCTCTCTCACCAACGGACTGGCACAGGTATATACAAAATCAGGAGCTACTGCAAAAGCTATCAGCCTGCAAAAGGGAGCCCTGCAAAAGTCGAGAAAAATTAATAATACGATCCGCGAGTTCCAGAGCCTCATGGCCCTGGCAGAAAGTTACGTCCCGACAGACTCAAAAAAAGCATTGAATTATCTGCAGCAGGCACTTGCTCTGGGGCAAAAAAAGAAAGCCAGTAAACAGATACTCGAAGCGCTGGCGCATATGGCTACATTATATGAGAAATCGGGCAACTACAAAGCCGCATATAAGGCAAGAACAAGCCAGTATAGTATTGCTGACAGTTTTTATTTTAAAGATATTTCACTGAAAATCGCCAATCTTCAGGCGCAGTATGAACTCACAAAATCACAGGCTAAGGTAGAACAGCTGAAATTTGTGAATAGTGAACAGCTGCTGGAACAGAAGATCCTGTCCTGGATCATCTGTGGCAGTATAACCCTTACGCTGATCCTTGGCGCGTATTTCTTCAGGATCAGGAACCTAAATCGATTAATGAACAAAGCTAACGCAGATCTTGTCCAGTCGAATACAGTAAAGGACAAGCTGTTTTCTATTCTGGGGCACGACCTGAGGGGGCCGCTTACGTCTATCCTCAACCTGTTAGGCCTCGTAAACAGGGGCTGGCTGTCAGAAGAAGAAAAGACAGCCATGCTTACAAAACTTGAGTTACAGTGCAATGCATCACTGGAAACTCTTAACCTGCTGTTGCGGTGGGGACAAATGCAGCTGAAAGGCGTGATGATCAACCGGGCCGAAGTGAGTCCGGCAAAAAAGATCACTAGAAATCTGGCACTTTTAAAGGAGGCTGCTGCATTGAAATCGATCACCATTGAACAGGAGGTTGAGCCGGACCTGAGGGTCTATTGTGATGCCGATCACCTGGATTTCCTAATCCGGAATATATTATCAAATGCAATAAAATTCACGCCTGAGGGAGGAAAGATCCATATAGAGGTAAAGTCCGTTGAAAATAATCAGGTATTAATTGCAATAAGGGATAGCGGTGTAGGAATAGAGCCTTCGCGAATAGAATCGATATTCAGCGTGAACAATGTCAGTACTATGGGTACAAATAATGAAAAGGGCACCAGTCTTGGATTGGTCATCAGTAAAGAATTTGTCACAGCAAATGAAGGCAGGATCTGGGTAGAAAGCAAAGTGGGAGAAGGTTCCTGTTTCTTTTTCATGCTGAAGAGAAAATAGATTGGAAAACAACTATTTTTGCTGATCAGCGTTTAAAAACTAATTGAATAAAAAACATATGAATAAACTGACAAACAAAATTGTGCTGAAGGGCGCTTTAAGTATACTCTTCATAACAGGACTTGGATTTCAATCGTTTGCACAGAAAGCAAACTGGCACAATCTTGATCTGAAAAAGGATAGTGTTTTCGGTATCGACACCGAAAAAGCATATACAGAACTATTAAAAGGTAAAAAATCCTCACCTGTTGTGGTGGGTGTACTGGATGGTGGTGTTGATATCAATCACGAAGATCTTAAGCGTATCATTTGGGTAAACAAGAAAGAAAAAGCCGGCAATGGTAAAGATGATGACAAAAACGGCTACGTTGATGACATCAACGGCTGGAACTTTTTAGGCTCAGCAAAAGGATCTGTAAACCAGGAAACATTGGAACTGACCAGGATCCTGCGCAGGGACAAAGCAAAATTTGAAAATGTAACTGCAGCTACTGTAAAACCAGCTGATTCTGCTGCCTTTTCGCAATACCTCAAGGCAAAAATCGACTACGAAAAACAAACTGAAGAAGCTAAGAGTGCAGTAGCAAACATCGGCGGACTAAAAAACGTGCTGGATGCGATGGTTAAAAAGATGGGTAAAGAAAAACCTGAGCGTGCAGATTTCCAGGCCTTCAAGGCGGAAAATGCTATGGAAGACCGCCTCAAGGGTATTATGGTTTCGCAACTGCAGAACACAACATTTGAAGCCTTTTATAATGCTCAGATCGTTAAAGGACTTGACCATTACGAGGATCAGCTGAAATATAATCTTAACCTGGATTTCGACCCAAGACCTGAGCTTGTTGGCGACAACTATGCCGATAGTAAACAAAAAAATTACGGGAGCAACGATGTAAAAGGACCTGACGCCAGTCACGGAACACACGTAGCCGGAATTATAGGGGCCGACCGTACCAATACCTTAGGTATCCTGGGCGTGGCGGATAATGTAAGGATCATGGGCGTACGTGCTGTGCCTAATGGTGATGAGCGGGATAAAGATGTGGCCAATACAATCCGTTATGCGGTAGACAATGGTGCTAAAGTTGTAAATATGAGTTTCGGTAAAGCTTATTCATGGGACAAAAAGGCTGTGGACGATGCTGTGAAATATGCTGTTTCAAAAGATGTACTGCTGGTTCAGGCGGCTGGTAATGATAACAAAAACCTTGACGTGGAAGCAAGCTTCCCAAGCCGCAGGTATGAAGACGGAGGCATTGCTTCTTCATACATTGTCGTAGGTGCCTCGGGACCAAATGACGACAAAACCCTGAAAGCTGATTTCTCCAATTATGGTAAAACTACAGTAGATGTATTTGCTCCTGGTGTGCAGATCTATTCAACTGTACCTGACAATAAATATGAAGCTTATAATGGTACAAGTATGGCTTCGCCGGTTGTAGCCGGCCTGGCTGCCCTGATCAGATCCTACTATCCTAAACTATCTGCTGTGCAGGTAAAAGAGATTATCCTGAAATCTGTGGTAAAGGTGAACCATAATGTAGACATCGAAGGTGAAGAAGGTACTGCACCTCAGTCCGTACCATTCGCTGATCTTTGTATAACAGGCGGGATTGTAAATGCATATGACGCATTGAAGTTAGCTGCTACATATAACTAAATATTATACCAGCCGTCATCCAATTTGAATGACGGCTGGTATAACCCTAAAATAACTGCCGGGATAGATGCTGCTCATCCAATAAACACAACTTCTCATATTTGTACTCATTTACCAGATCATAGTTCTCCAGATCGGTATAAATCATAATCAGCAGGTTGAAAATATACATTGCGTTCAGCACGACCTCATTCCTTCTGAAAAGTGATAAACACTCCTTCGCATAGTCAATTGCCAGTGAATATTCTTTCCTGTGATAAGCTTGTTCAGCCTGGAACATCATCAGAATAGATTCCTGATATTTCGTTAAAAACGAATTGTTTCTGCCAGACAAGTGTACCATGATGTTCTCAATCTGATTTGTCTTCCTGCCCGGATATAGTTTTGCACCGTAAATCCCGTATAAACTCAGTATATATAAGTCGAAATTGCTCTTCTTTTTGATTTCTTTGGGATGCAGCTTCACAATATTCTCAATGATGGTCCTGGCGGATTGAGCATCTCCAAGGAAAATATTAACCAGCAGCATCAAAACATATGTCACACCTTCACGGGTTTCCATCTGTTGATTTTCTTTCACAAGAAAAGGGTTATCTCCATTTTTGAAAGCCTCGATCTGCTGAAGCAGATCCTGATGTACAATTGCTTCGCCGTTCAGCTTGGCCAGGATAATCTCCAGGATGTGTGCAGGATTGACCATCCATTTACTGCTGTCCAGCGGCGACAGTTTGTTAATGATGTTCTGTATGCCCTCTTTGTCGAGCCTGATGATCTGCATTACTCCCAATATCGAATAGTACATCAGCAGATGTTCCTCATTTCTTGCAATCTCTATTAAAGCAACAATGGCCTCAGGATAACAGGAGTCAATAAAATCCATGTTAATCAGCTTGGAGATAATGATCTCATGGAAATTGTCGTCTTCCAGGATCCCCAGGATTTCAGCATTGTATTTAGACCTGTATTTGATTTCTTCAGCAATGAACAAAATGATGTAATTGGTTTCAAAGCTGTTCAGGTTTAAGCTGAACAGAGATTTCAGGGAATTGAAATTACCGGTTTTAATTAAAAACCGTGTTGCCCATTGTAACAGCTGGAACCGTACCTGGTTATAATCATATTCGTCATTGATATAGATAAAGAAATCCTTGCTCACCTGCAGATGGAATTTTTCCAGGATCTCAACGAACAGGAAATATTCAAACATATGCGGATGCAAAAAGCGCACGTACTCTTTGGGGTGTGGATCTTCTGATCTTTTTTCCTCCATCAGTATTCCATCAGAAAGGAGTTCCATATAGGCATTTCTAAAAGCAGAAAGCTCCGCGATCAGGGCATCCTTTTCAACAGAATTAGAGGTTTTGCCGTAACTGGTCAACTGGATAATTTTCTTGAGAAAAAGGATTTTCTCAGTATAATAGTTTGAGCGGTAGATTTTTTCCTGGATAAAGCGGGAAACAAGCTCGTAAAAGGTGATATTTGTATAATAGTTAAAATCAGGGTCTTCTTCTTTTAACTGGTAGTAGAGCTGAATATGGAAGGGGAATTTGAGCTGCGCCTTTAATCTTGGATTGATCTCTTTTTTATCGAGATAATTGATCTTCGAAATAATAATCTCCACCTCTTTTTCTGACAGCGGTGGTACATTGGAAAGTTCATGCAAATTAAAGTAGTTTCCCGGAAACCATTTTGCTTTAAGGAATGAAGAATGCCGCATTCGGTCATAAAATCTTGTCCAGGTAGTAGAACGCATGGCCATGACCAGTTTGATATGCTTGCAGTCTTCCAGTGAACAGATCAGGTTAATGATGCTGTCATACAGAATAGTCTTATCCTCCTTTTTCAGTACCAGTTCTGCAAAGCCGTCAATAATGATAAAAAATTTACCCCCATGTGCTCCCTGCAGTCTGTCTATATATTGCAGTACATTTTCATTTGTTTCTATTTGCAGATGTAACTTAAGTTGCTCCTCCAGGTGAAGGTGCATTGCCTCTTTATTAAAAAAACTGTAGGCCTTAATAAAAAGGACAGCACAATCTTTATGAACAGCGTTGGTTTTGTAAAACAGGTTTTCAGTAAGGTGACTGAGCAATATAGTTTTTCCATAACCCGGCTGTGAAACAAATGTGGTGAAGATAAAGTCACCTTTATAAAATTCTTCAAAGTCGTGTTCAGCAAATTTTCTGCTGATAGTCATATCATAAGGAATACCCGAACGATTTCTTATCGTCTTCAGGGTAAAGTTGGTAATGGCATCTGACTTTTCCTTCAGGATTTTCCATTCATCAGGTTGTTCAACTTTTGTGATGGCCACCTGAGATTGGTCTATCCCGGCCATGTCAACATATTCAGCTAATGTAGTCAGCGTAAAAGTTGAGAATTTATGTTTCACCAGGGCGAAGCCAAACAATCGTTTGATAGTAGTTTCACTTACATTTTTATTCAGATGCTTACTGATCTCAATCGAAATTCTCTTACAATCTGCAGGTGTTATAAATCGGATACCAAGTTTTGAGAGAATCAGGCCTTTGAGCTCT
>Ga0308163_10001742_pt1 | contig 22157 bp, 15 predicted proteins | sample PhyTR1_FD_201037 | JGI IMG/M metagenome (GOLD analysis project Ga0308163, IMG submission 201037) | Phyllosphere microbial communities from UC Gill Tract Community Farm, Albany, California, United States - DLSLT.R1 | ecosystem: Host-associated > Plants > Phyllosphere > Unclassified | place: USA... | reverse complement strand
CGGTGACGGTGAAGTCATTGAGTTGTTCGTCAAGGTTGGCGATCGCATCGAAGCCGATCAGAGCCTGCTGACCCTTGAGTCGGACAAGGCGAGCATGGAAATCCCTGCGCCAAAGGCCGGTGTTGTCAAAACTCTGAAAGTGAAAATCGGCGACCGCCTGAAAGAAGGCGACGAGCTGCTCGAGCTGGAAGTGGAAGGTGAATCTGCCGCTGCTCCTGCTGCCGAAGCTGCTGCCGAGCCCGCCGCAGCGGCTCCAGCACCTGCTGCTGAAAAACCGGCTGAGGCGGCGCCTGCACCTGCCGCCGCTCCAGCTCCTGCTACCGAAGCCGCCGTTCAGGACATCCATGTGCCTGACATCGGTTCGTCGGGCAAGGCTCGCATCATCGAGCTGCTGGTCAAAGTGGGCGACAGCATCGAAGCTGACCAGTCCCTGATCACGCTGGAATCCGACAAAGCCTCGATGGAGATTCCTTCTCCGGCCGCTGGCGTTGTCGAAAGCATCAGCGTCAAGGTCGAAGACGAAGTCGGCACTGGCGACCTGATCCTGAAACTGAAAGTGGCCGGCGCTGCACCTGCCGCCGCGCCTGCTCAGGCCGCTGCCCCGGCTCCGGCCAAGGCTGAAGCGCCTGCAGCAGCGCCAGCCGCTGCACCTGCGCCGAAAGCCGAAGCGGCCCCTGCGCCTGCAGCCGCTCCTGCCAAAGACGGCGCCAAGGTTCACGCAGGCCCGGCTGTTCGTCAGCTGGCTCGTGAATTCGGCGTCGAGCTGAGCGCTGTGACGGCGACCGGTCCACATGGCCGTGTCCTGAAGGAAGACGTGCAGGTTTACGTCAAATCCATCATGACCAAAGCCAAAGATGCACCGGCTGCTGGCGGCGCTGCCGGCGGCATGGGCATTCCACCGATTCCGGAAGTCGATTTCAGCCGTTTCGGCGAGATCGAAGAAGTGCCGATGACTCGCCTGATGCAACTAGGCGCAACCGGTCTGCACCGCAGCTGGCTGAATATCCCGCACGTCACTCAGTTCGATCAGGCCGACATCACCGACCTGGAAGCTTTCCGCGTTGCGCAGAAAGCCGTCGCCGAAAAAGCGGGCGTGAAGCTGACCGTATTGCCTCTGCTGCTCAAGTCCTGCGCGCACCTGCTCAAGGAGCTGCCGGACTTCAACAGCTCGCTGGCACCCAGCGGCAAGGCAATCATCCGCAAGAAATACGTCAACATCGGTTTCGCCGTGGACACGCCGGACGGCCTGTTGGTCCCAGTGATCAAGAACGTCGACCAGAAGAGCCTGCTGCAACTGGCTGCCGAAGCCGCCGAGCTGGCTGAGAAAGCACGCAGCAAGAAGCTTTCGGCCAACGACATGCAAGGTGCCTGCTTCACGATCTCCAGCCTGGGTCACATTGGCGGCACCGGCTTCACGCCGATCGTCAACGCGCCTGAAGTGGCGATCCTGGGTGTGTCCAAGGCCACCATGCAACCGGTCTGGGACGGCAAGGCTTTCCAGCCACGCCTGATGCTGCCGTTGTCACTCTCCTACGATCACCGTGTGATCAACGGCGCTGCAGCGGCTCGCTTCACCAAGCGCCTGAGCGATTTGCTGGCGGATATCCGTACGATTCTGCTGTAAGCCGTACGAGGCCCGTTTCCCATGAGACGGGCCTTCACTGTTTTTCGAGCTGCCACGCTCGTACCTCAACCCCGCTCATTTGGCGGGGCTTTTTTTGGGCGCAGGCTTTTGGGGATTGAGATTGGGGGTATAGCCGAGTTCGGTGGTGCCGCTTGCATTATGGTTCTCCTAACGGCAGAACTATCCGCCTTCGGCGGGTTACTTGAAAAGCCCCCAAGTAACCACCCCGCCCCACTCTTAAATGTAGGAGCGTGGCTTGTGCCGGGGCCGCATCCGGACGATCTGCCGGGAACCGGCAACAAATCCGGTGCATGCGGTGTGTCAGGTACAACCGAGTCGCCTGATTTTGCTACCGCTGCGCGGGTAGATCGCGGGCAAGGTGGAACGCCACCCCGATCGCTCCTGCTGGATTCGCTCAGCCGATGCTTTTGCTTTTGCTTTTTTGACGCGATGGTCCAGACACCATCAAACGCGACTTGGGTGCAGGCTGAACGCAGGCGATACGGAGAGGGTCGAGCGGCATGGATGCCGCGAGAGCGCCGTCAGGACATGGATGTCCGTTCGGCGCGGGCCCACGGAGCGTCGCCGAAGGGTATTCCGACGAAGGAGGAACCAAGCCAGGAGCAGGACACTTGGTTACTTGGTGTCTTTTCAAGTAACTCGCCGGAGGCGAAACAGTTCTGCCGTTAGGCGGAACCCTTCCGCTAGCACAATAGAAACCAAAACAAGTACGATCAAAAGCGCCCACCGCAAGCACCAACATCAACCATTTACCGCCCTTTCCCGACAAATCCGACCAGCAACCTTTAGTTAATCACCGATTTGCCGACAGATTTATAGCACTAAGCCATCGCGCTCACTTGTCAGCCCGTTCGCCATGATGCAACCTTGCGACACGCGATTTAACGATGGGCTCCTTGCCCATACGCGACAGCACTCTTAAAGCGAGTTTCTTCATGAAAAGCCAACCTGATGCTGCCGCCCGATCGGCAGCCGAGGTCGTGACGCAATTGCCGGTGCCCTCTCGGCTCGGCATGCTGCGTTTCGAACGGCTGAATGAACCCAGCTGGGCGATGCTGTACCTGGATCCCAACTGCGAAAAACAGTTCGACATGCCGGCCATGGAGCTGTGCGCCCTCATCGGCGCGCCTTATGCCAGCCTGATGGAACCGGAGGCTCGCTACCATTTGCACGATGCCGTACAGATGCAACTGGCGAGCAACTCGCATTACGTCATCCGCTACACCCTTCACACCACTCGTGGCCCGCTGGGCCTGCTTGAGATCGGTGAAGGTTATAAACAGCACAACCGTCACCTGCTGCGCGGCTATCTGATGGTGGTGGATGAGGTATACGACGCCAGCGAGCTGGCGTTCAGCCCGGACCTGGAAGTTCAGAATTCTCGCCTGCAGATCGCCCTGGAGCTGAATCAACGCGCTCAACACGAGCAGCTGCAGCATCTGGAACGGGTTCGCGCGCAGCAGAGCCTGATTCTGCGCCTGGCGCGCCATCGCTACAGCTCCAGCAACTCCTTGCAAGAAGCCGCCGAGTTGATCACCAAGAGCGCTTGCGAGATTTACGACATTGATCGCGCGGCCATCTGGAACCTCAACGGCCAGACACTCGAGGCCATCGCCGAGTATCGCCGGGACATCGACGGTTACTTCAAGCCGCCCGCGATCGACATCAGTCGTTACCCCAGTTATCTGGAAGCGCTGCACACCAGTCGTGCCATCGACGCCAATGACGTGCAGCTCGACCCACGCACCCGCGAACTGGCCGAGAGCCTCGGGCCACGTGATATCAACGCGATTCTCGACGCCAGCATACGCATCGACGGACACGTCGTCGGCGTGTTGTGCCTGGAGCAGACCGGCACAGCACGCGACTGGCAGTCCGACGAAATCGCCTTTGCGGGCGAGCTGGCCGACCAGTTTGCGCAGGCGATCAACAACCACAATCGTCGCACCGCCACTAACGCACTGCACCTGTTCCAGCGTGCCGTGGAGCAGAGCGCCAATGCGTTTCTGCTGGTCAATTGCGACGGTGTGGTCGAGTACGTCAACCCAAGTTTCACCGAGATCACCCAATACACCGCGGATGAAGTCCATGGCCATCGCCTGTCGGAACTGCCCGCGCTGGAGAACCTCAACTCGCTGTTGCTGGACGCCAATTCAAGCCTGGTCAGCGGCAACAGCTGGCAGGGCGAATTCAAGAGCCGCCGCAAGAATCTCGAACCGTACTGGGGCCAGTTGTCGATTTCCAAGGTCTATGGCGACAACCGCGAGCTGACCCATTACATCGGCATCTACGAAGACATCACCCAGGCCAAGCTCTCCCAGCAACGGATCGAGCGTCTGGCGTACACCGACAATCTGACCAATCTGGGCAACCGTCCGGCGTTCATTCGCACCCTCGACGAACACTTCGCCCGGGACATCGAAACGCCGATCAGCCTGCTGCTGGTGGACATCGACAACTTCAAGCGTATCAACGACAGCCTCGGTCACCAGACCGGCGACAAGTTGCTGATCAGCCTCGCACGGCGTCTGCGCAACAGCCTGAGCCCGACCGGGATTCTCGCGCGCTTTGCCAGTAACGAGTTCGCTGTGCTGCTCGACGACACCGGTCCCGAGGACGGTCAGCGCATCGCCAGCCAGGTGCTGACGACGCTGGACAAGCCCATGTTCGTCGATAACCAGCTGATCAGCGTGACCGGCTCCGTCGGCCTGGCCTGTGCCCCACTGCATGGTCGCGACCCGCAAACCCTGATGAAGAACGCCGGCCTGGCGCTGCACAAGGCCAAGGCCAACGGCAAGCATCAGGTCCAGGTGTTCACCGAAGCGCTCAACGCCGAGGCCAGCTACAAGCTGTTCGTCGAGAACAACCTGAGACGCGCCCTGACGCAAAACGAACTGGAAGTCTTCTATCAGCCCAAACTGTGCCTGCGCACCGGTCGGCTGTTGGGTATGGAAGCGTTGTTACGCTGGAACCATCCGGAAAAAGGCATGATCCGGCCGGACCAGTTCATCAGCGTCGCCGAGGAAACCGGCCTGATCATCCCGATCGGCAAATGGGTTGCGCGCCAGTCCTGCCGTATGAGCAAGCAACTCACCGCTGCCGGTTACGGCAAGCTGCACGTGGCGATCAACGTCTCGCCCAAGCAGTTCTCCGACCCGGAACTGGTGACCTCGCTCGCCAACATTCTGCGGGAAGAACAGCTTGACCCGTCGCTGCTGGAGCTGGAGCTCACCGAAGGTCTGCTGCTGGAAGCGACCGAAGATACGCGCCTGCAACTGGAATCCCTGAAAACCCTTGGCCTGACGCTGGCGATGGACGACTTCGGCACCGGCTACTCGTCTTTCAGCTACCTGAAGAAATTCCCGATTGACGTGATCAAGATCGACCGCAGCTTCATCCGCGACATTCCGGACGATCAGGACGACATGGAAATCACCTCGGCGGTCATCGCCATGGCGCACAACCTCAAGCTGACGGTGGTCGCGGAAGGCATCGAAACCGCGGAGCAACTGGCGTTCCTGCGTCGCCACCGCTGTGACGTAGGCCAGGGTTACCTGTTCGACAAACCCATCCCGGGGGAAGACCTGATCAACGCGTTGCGGCGCTACCCGCGCGGACCGCAGCTCTGACAACCAGGTGCCGCTCCCCTTCCCCGCTCATGCCGTGTACGGCACACTTGTCGCCTTTCATTTGTAACAACACAATCTGACCCCATATACGTCCTTCACTGACAAACCCTGTCGGTTGTCCTGTCCCTGAGAGGTCTACCTCATGGCCCTGCGCTCGGAAATCCTTGTGAACAAAAACGAACTCCCTACGGCCCAGCAAGCGCTGCCGGGCCGCGAAACTCCGATGCCTCTGCCGGAAACGCATTTCGTCAATGGCACCCCGCTGCTGGGCCCGTTCTTTGAAGACGTCGAATTCGCCATCTTCGGCTTGGGGTGCTTCTGGGGCGCCGAGCGTCGTTTCTGGCAACGTGATGGCGTTGTGAGCACAGTCGTGGGCTACGCGGGCGGCTTTACGCCGAACCCGACCTACGAAGAAGTGTGCTCCGGGCTGACCGGTCACAGCGAAGTGGTGCTGGTGGTGTATGAACCGGCAAAAGTCAGCTATCAAGAGCTGCTGGCGATGTTCTGGGAACTGCACAACCCGACCCAAGGCATGCGTCAGGGCAACGACATCGGCACTCAGTACCGCTCGGTGATTTATGCCACCACGCCTGAACAGCTGGAAGCAGCCCAGGCCAGCGCCGAAGTGTATCAGGCGGAACTGACCAAGGCCGGCCTGGGGAAAATCACCACGGAGATCGACCAGGCGCCGACCGTTTACTTCGCTGAGGCGTATCACCAGCAATACCTGGCCAAGAACCCTCAAGGCTATTGCGGGATTGGCGGCACGGGCGTTTGCATGCTGCCGAGCCTGACTCAGGCTTAAGCCGTAAACCGGATGATCGACGGAGATCAACTGTGGGAGCGAGCTCGCTCGCGAAAGCGTCGGTCCGGCTGATGAACACTCATCGGCTGGAAAGGACCCTTTGCGAGCAAGCTCGCTCCCACAGAGAATGCGTCTGCCGAAAGAATCGGGTGGATCAGCTCTCAGCAATCAGCCAATCCATCGTCCAGTTACCCCGAGTCTGACCCAGCTTCTGCGCCAGCCACGGCAGCAGCTCCCGCAGTTCTTCTTCCAGCCCCCATGGCGGGTTGGCGATGGCCATGCCCGAGCCGTTCAGGCTGTTTGGCGTGTCCAGCGGATGCACCAGCAACTCCACACGCAACAGCTTCGGCGCGCCGGTTTCGGCCAGTTCTTGATAGAAACGCTTGAGCGCACGCTGGTCCTTGACCGGATACCAGATGGCGGCAACGGTCTGGCGCATGCGACCGATGGCTTCCTTAAGCGCGACCGAGCAACGCTTCATCTCGTCGAGTTGCTCGAACGGTGGATCGATCAGCATCACCGCGCGTTTTTCCTGCACCGGCAGCAAAGCCCGAGGCACGTGCCAGCCCTCACCCAGGTGCACGGCCACGCGGCGGTCGTATTTCATGTTGTCCTTGAGCAGCGCGCCATCTTCAGGATGCTTCTCGTTGAGCAGCACGCGGTCCTGCTCGCGGGTCAGACGTCGCGCCAGCTCAGGCGAACCGGGGTAGTAGCGCAATTCGCCGGTCTTGCGGTTCATCTGGCGAATCACATCCAGATAGCCCGCAGCCATGGGCGGCACATCTTGCGCATCCCACAAACGGCCAATGCCTTCGATCCACTCACCGGTACGCGTGGCCTGATCACCTTGCAGGTCGTACAGACCCAGGCCTGCGTGGGTGTCGAGGTAGGCGAGCGGCTGCTCCTTGCGCGATATCAGCGCGATCAAGCGAGTCAGGACGATGTGTTTGAAGACGTCGGCATGGTTGCCGGCGTGGAAGGCGTGACGGTAGTTCATGGCGGCTCCTGGAAGGCTGCGAAGTTTAACAAAACAGCCGCCGTTGCGCAGACCGCTCATGCCGTAACCGTCACGTAGCCCAGAATCACAGGCAAAAAAAAGCCCCGGTTAAGCCGTTACAAAACCGGGGTTGAGGGACATGCGCAGACCAGAAGGTGACCAAACCGTGGCCGGCGCAATTTGAATGAAGCGATTATGCCGAATGAACTAAATGGTTACATAGCCAAAACCGACGTGCTGTTGCGTATGCCAGACATTGCCGACCACAGGTATTGCCGAGCGTGCGCGGCACTACCAGAATCGGCTCAACCTCAATAATAGGAGCGAGCGTCATGATGCATGCGGACCTGATCGACCAAGACGATCTGCTGGGTCAACTCAGATCGATCGGCTTTGAAATGCCTTCCGGCGCCACCGCTGAGCAAGCCTGCGCCCAGGTCGTGTGTGGCTTGAATGACGACCGCGCTCGGGCATTGCGCCAATTGGTGGAAAAGATGCTCACCAGCAGCGCAACCATCTTGCCAGCGGTGCGTCAGGCGATTGACCAACAGTTATTGCCGGCGTTGGCGACGTATAACAAAGGTCGTACGCAGGCCTGATTCTTGTAGGAGCGCGCTTGCCCGCGATTGAGGTTTGCCTGCAACCGATGCGTTGACTGGCACACCCTGATCGCGGGCAAGCGCGCGCCTACAGACGCGTTAACCCGTTACAACCTCACACTTGCAAACGTCGATTCGTTGCGCGCCTGGCTCAGTGCCGACAGCGGGCCGGAGAGCGGTGCCAGGACCATGGCCTGAGGAATCGGCATCATCGCCACTTGCTGCGCGGTATTAGAGCCTACGCGCTCGTCGCGTGGAGGAATGCCGAAGTATTCGCGGTAGCACTTGGAGAAGTGCGGCGTGGACACGAAGCCGCAGACCGAGGCCACTTCAATGATCGACATCGGCGTTTGCTTGAGCAACTGACGCGCCCGGATCAGGCGCAGCTTCAGGTAGTAACGCGATGGCGAGCAATGGAGGTATTTCTGAAACAGCCTTTCGAGCTGACGCCGGGAAACCGAAACGTAGACTGCCAGCTCGTCGAGGTCGATGGGCTCCTCGAGATTCGCCTCCATCAGCGCTACGATTTCCTGCAGCTTCGGCTGATTGGTGCCAAGCATGTGTTTGAGCGGCACACGCTGGTGATCCTGTTCGTTACGAATGCGCTCATAGACGAACATCTCCGAGATCGCGGCGGACAGTTCACGGCCGTGATCGCGGCTGATCAGGTGCAGCATCATATCCAGCGGCGCGGTGCCGCCTGAGCTGGTGAAACGATTACGGTCGAGGGTGAACAGGCGTGTGCTCATGGCCACACGTGGGAAAGCTTCCTGCATCGCCGCCAGACATTCCCAGTGCACGCTGCAATCGAAGCCGTCCAGAAGACCGGCGCAGGCCAGCGCCCAGCTGCCAGTACACACGGCGCCGAGGCGACGGGACTGGCGCGCCTGGCTCTGTAGCCAGCTCACGTGTTCACGGGTCACGGTGCGTTGAATGCCGACGCCACCACAGACGATCACGGTGTCCAGCACCGGCGCCTTGTGCATCGAAGCATCAGGGGTGATTTGCAGACCGTCGCTGGCCCAGACCTGGCCGCCGTCGACGCTCAGGGTCGTCCAGCGATACAGCTCACGACCGGACAACTGGTTCGCCATGCGCAGTGGCTCAACCGCAGATGCGAGCGAGATGAGTGTGAAATTGTCCAGCAGCAGAAAGCCGATGGATTGGGGCGCACGGTTCTGGGGTTGAGCCCCGGAGTTGAACGAAGTCATCACGGTATCTCCTCACACGTAAAGCGGTTGATGGCCCCAGTTAGAGGCTCTTGTTGTTTGGCTCTCGTCAGTGGAGAGCTTTGCTATTGCAACGCAAATGCCATGCCTAAAATTGAATGGGTATTCAATAAACCCTGATTGCGACGTCGCGATGCGTCTATTCGGGAGCGACATGGCTGTTCCGATAGCGACCTATCGATCCCGACGCCACGGAAACAAAGGGAGGGCTGAGCAATTCGGTAGCACTTGTGTGAATCGCCGAAATCTTTGACGCCGACGAGTGTCACCCCAAGCACAGGTGACCGACGGCAGGCCTGTGAACGCCGGTGCGGCGTGGCTTTGCGCCATGTGCACACGGCTTACGCGCCAAAAGGCAGCGGCGGATTTGAAACGTGATTCAAAAGCGAGCAGAACCGTTTGAGGTGGCCGCTCAGTATCCAGCGCGCCCCTGCCTACGCTTTCGTGAGCAAGCTCACTCCCACAGTGGATCTGTGGCGCGCAATACATTGGCGGACCTTAAACCCTGTGGGAGTGAGCTTGCTCACGGAGGCGTCTGAACAAGCGCCGCCGAGTCCCCCTACAGTGGATCTGTGACGCGCATTACATTCGCGGGCTTAAACCCTGTGGGAGTGAGCTTGCTCACGAAGGCGTCTGAACAAGCGCCGCCGAGTCCCCCTACAGTGGATCTGTGGCGCGCATTACATTCGCGGGCTTAAACCCTGTGGGAGTGAGCTTGCTCGCGAAAGCGCCCGAATAATCACCGCCGAGTCCTGGGTCAGCACTCCACCGCACTGACCGCCAACCCGCCGCGCGACGTCTCTTTGTATTTGTCATGCATATCAGCACCGGTGTCGCGCATGGTACGAATCACCCGGTCCAGGGAGATAAAGTGATTGCCGTCACCACGCAGCGCCATCTGGGCGGCATTGATCGCCTTTACGGCGGCAATGGCATTGCGCTCGATGCAAGGCACTTGAACCAGGCCGCCCACCGGATCGCAAGTCAGACCCAGGTTGTGTTCGAGACCGATTTCGGCGGCGTTGCACAATTGCGCCGGGGTCGCACCGAGAATATCCGCCAACCCGGCCGCCGCCATGGCACACGCCGAACCCACTTCGCCCTGACACCCCACCTCGGCGCCTGAGATCGAGGCATTCTTCTTACACAGGATTCCGATCGATGCAGCGCCCAGGAAATAATCCACCACGTTGGCTTCGCTGACTTCATCGCTGAACTTGACGAAGTAATGCAGCACCGCCGGAATGATACCCGCCGCGCCGTTGGTAGGCGCCGTGACCATACGCCCGCCCGCCGCGTTCTCTTCGTTGACGGCGAGCGCGAACAGGTTGACCCATTCCATGGCGCTCAATGTCGATCCGATGACGTTGGGTTTGTTGAGCTCTTGAAGGCTGCGGTGCAGGCGCGCTGCACGCCGACGCACGTTCAACCCGCCCGGCAAAATACCTTCATGTTTGAGGCCATGCTCCACGCAGTCCTGCATGGCGCGCCAGAGGTGCATCAGCCCGGCACGAATCTCCTCTTCGCTGCGCCAGACCTTTTCGTTCGCCATCATCAGTTCCGAGACGCGTAGGCCATGTTTTTCGCACAGCATCAACAGCTCATCGGCACTGGAGAAATCGTAAGGCAGCACGGTGTTGTCCATGTCCAGCACACCGCTGGCCGCTTGTGCTTCATCAACCACAAACCCGCCGCCCACCGAATAGTAGGTGTCGCGATGCAACTCGCCGCTCGCATCGAAGGCGATCAAGGTCATGGCGTTGGGATGAAAGGGCAGGTTTTCGTCGATCAGCTGCATGTCGCGCTGCCAGACGAAAGTGATCGGGTGATCGCCGTTGAGCTTCAGGGTGTCGGTTTCACGCAGCTCGGCAATGTGCTGACCGATCAGCGTCGGGTCAATTGCGTCGGGCCATTCGCCCATCAAGCCCATGATCACGGCGTTGTCACTGCCGTGCCCGACGCCGGTCGCCGACAGCGATCCGTACAGGCGCACTTCAATGCGCGAAACCGACGCCAACTGGCCGCGCTCACGCAGGCCTTGAACGAACAATGCCGCCGCGCGCATCGGCCCTACGGTGTGAGAACTGGAAGGGCCGATACCGATCTTGAACAGGTCGAACACGCTGATAGCCATTAACCGCAAACCTCCGCAAAACAGGGTTCCCGGCGCGCCAGGCGGCCGGCGACGGAACTGCTACGCTCAAGCTGCCATCCGTCGAGATGGCGGCATCATCAGCCTTTTATCTCGAGGGGCGGCGTCTCACACCGACCCACTCTTGTCCACAAACGTCGCGGCTACGCAGAAGCCTCCAGGAGCACATCCCCCAGAAGAAGAGCCGCTGTTTTCTGACTTTTTGCCGCACTGACACTCGGCTCTTTTGTACAAGACGCTTCCGGCGACCGGGGAAAAAATCTGTAAGCGACGTCACTGACACTGGATACGACCCCCTCTGTACTGGTTACGACGCGCCCTGTAGGCGTTTGTTTTCCCCTGTTACATGATCGTTGTCGACTCAATCGCCAGACGCAGTGATAGAGCTGTTTTCCCACTTGACTCGCCGACACCCAAAAACGCGTCAGCCCTGACTGATGACGAGAAGAAAACACCTAAGGAGTCCAACCATGAAAGGTTCACACAAGCTATTGCTGGGCGTTGCGCTGAGTCTGCCCTTGCTGGCCCAGGCCGCAGAGCCCGAGGCGTGCAAGACAGTCAATTTTTCTGATGTAGGCTGGACCGACATTACCGCGACCACCGCCACCACCAGCGTGGTCCTTCAGTCACTGGGCTACAAAACCAAGACCACCATGATTTCCGTACCCGTGACCTACAAGTCGCTGGCCGATGGCAAAAACATGGACGTATTCCTCGGCAACTGGATGCCGACCATGGAAAACGACATCAAGGCTTACCGCGACGCCGGCACTGTCGAAGTGGTGCGCACCAACCTCACAGGCGCCAAATACACACTGGCCGTACCGCAAGCGCTGTACGACAAAGGCCTGCATGATTTCGCCGACATCGCCAAATTCAAGAAAGAGCTCGACGGCAAGATCTACGGCATCGAGCCTGGCAACGACGGCAACCGCCTGATCCAGAGCATGATCGACAAAGACGCATTTGGCCTGAAAACCGCTGGTTTCAAAGTCGTCGAATCGAGCGAAGCCGGCATGCTCTCCCAGGTGGACCGCGCCTCCAAGCGCGACACCGCTGTGGTGTTCCTGGGCTGGGCGCCGCACCCGATGAACAAGCGCTTCAAGATTCAGTACCTGACGGGCGGTGACGACTTCTTCGGCCCTGACTTCGGTGCCGCGACCGTGGCCACCAACACACGCAAGGGCTACACCCAGGAGTGCAGCAACGTCGGTCAGCTGTTGAAGAATCTGGAGTTCAACGTCGACATGGAAAGCGAGCTGATGGGCAACATTCTGGACGACAAGATGAAGCCTGAAGCCGCCGCCAAGGCGTGGCTGAAAAAGCATCCTCAAGTACTCGACACCTGGCTGGCGGGTGTCACCACAGTGGACGGTAAACCTGGCCTGGAAGCCGCAAAAGCCGAGCTGACGAAGTAACTCGACACGCAGGCGGGCTCGCCCGCCTGTTGTCCTCTTTTCATCCCGCACGCGGACAATCGATATCATGCTGACTGATCATAAAATCCCCCTAGGCCAGTACATCGCAGGCTTTGTCGAATGGCTGACCCAACACGGCGCCAGCACCTTCGACGCCATCGCTTCGTCACTGGAAACCATGATCCACGGACTGACCGCCGGTCTGACCTGGTTCAACCCTTTTGTCCTGATCGGCCTGATTGCTCTGCTTGCACACTTCATTCAGCGCAAGTGGGGCCTGACCGCCTTTGTTGTCATTTCGTTTCTGCTGATCCTGAACCTTGGGTATTGGCAGGAAACCATGGAAACCCTTGCCCAGGTGCTGTTCGCCACCCTGGTCTGCGTGGTGATTGGCGTGCCGCTGGGCATTGTTGCCGCGCACAAACCGATGTTTTACACCTGCATGCGTCCCGTCCTCGACCTGATGCAGACGGTGCCGACGTTCGTTTACCTGATTCCAACCCTGACCCTCTTTGGGCTGGGCGTGGTACCGGGTCTGATTTCGACGGTGGTGTTCGCGATTGCCGCACCCATCCGACTGACCTACCTGGGCATCTGCGATGTCCCGCAAGAACTCCTCGACGCCGGCAAAGCCTTCGGCTGCTCCCGCCGTCAACTGCTGTCCCGAATCGAACTGCCCCACGCCATGCCTAGCATCGCGGCCGGTATCACCCAGTGCATCATGCTGTCGCTGTCGATGGTAGTGATCGCAGCACTGGTGGGCGCCGACGGCTTGGGCAAACCTGTGGTCAACGCACTGAACACTGCTGATATCGCACTGGGCTTCGAAGCAGGCCTTGCGATCGTATTGCTGGCGATCATGCTCGACCGTATCTGCAAACAACCCGACGCTAAAGTGAGGGCGGACGCATGAGCATCATCAAATTCGACCAGGTAGACGTCGTCTTCTCCAAAGACCCGCGCGAGGCTCTCAAGCTGCTGGATCAGGGCCTGGCGCGGCCAGAAATCCTGAAGAAAACCGGTCAGATCGTTGGCGTTGAAAAAGCCAGCCTGGAAATCAACAAAGGTGAAATCTGCGTACTGATGGGGTTGTCCGGTTCGGGCAAATCCAGCCTGCTGCGCTGCATCAACGGCCTGAATACGGTCAGCCGCGGTTCGCTGTTCGTCGAGCACGAAGGCAAGCAGATCAACATCGCCAACTGCACCCCGGCCGAGCTGAAAATGATGCGCACCAAGCGCATCGCGATGGTGTTCCAGAAGTTCGCCCTGATGCCATGGTTGACCGTTCGCGAGAACATCAGCTTCGGTCTGGAAATGCAGGGTCGCCCCGAAAAGGAACGTCGTCAGTTGGTCGACGAAAAACTTGAGCTGGTGGGCCTGACCCAGTGGCGTAACAAGAAGCCTGACGAGCTGTCTGGCGGCATGCAGCAACGTGTGGGCCTGGCCCGCGCGCTGGCGATGGACGCAGACATTCTGCTGATGGACGAACCGTTCTCCGCGCTCGATCCGCTGATCCGCCAGGGCCTGCAGGATGAACTGTTGGCTCTGCAGAAGAAACTGAACAAGACCATCGTGTTCGTGAGCCACGACCTGGACGAAGCCCTGAAGCTGGGGACCCGCATCGCGATCATGAAAGACGGCCGGATCATCCAGTACAGCGTGCCGGAAGAGATTGTACTGAACCCTGCGGACGAATACGTGCGGACCTTCGTCGCCCATACCAACCCGCTAAATGTTCTGTGTGGCCGCAGCCTGATGCGTCCGATCACCGATTGCACCCGCATCAACGGGTCGCAAGTGTGCCTGGACCCTGGCGACGATTCCTGGATCGATCTGGCAGACGGCAACACGATCACAGGCCTGCGCCAGCACGGCGCGGCGGTCGACCTGCAGAGCTGGGAACCCGGTCAGGCGGTTGAGAACCTGGGCCGTCGACCCACCGTCGTACACTCGGACATCGGCATGCGTGAAGCGCTGCAGATTCGTTACCACACCGGCAACAAACTGGTGCTGCAAGAGAACAACAAACTGGTCGGAATCCTGGGCGACAGCGAGCTGTACCACGCGTTGCTCGGTAAAAACCACGGCTAAACGCACCAACAGACTGACCTGATCGTTCCCACGCTCCGCGTGGGAACGCGTCTCGGGACGCTCCGCGTCCAACGGTATGACGCGGAGCGTCAAGGGCGGCATTCACACGCAGAGCGTGGGGAACGATCAAGCGCGCTCCTACAGGTGATTGATTTAAGGCACGGAATCAGAGGCTTGCAGGGCCTTTCCGCACGCCCATCATTTTTTGTTGATTGAACGTTCAATTAAAAAGCACTAGACTGGTCGCCGTTTTTCAGTCTTTCACGATCACCCGGCGAGCCACGGAGACTCACAGATGCCCAAGGTCGGTATGCAACCCATTCGTCGTCAGCAGCTGATTCAGGCCACGCTTTCGGCCGTCGATCAGGTCGGGATGGGCGATGCGAGCATCGCGTTGATCGCCAAACTGGCGGGCGTCTCCAACGGCATCATCAGTCACTACTTTCAGGACAAGAACGGCCTGATCGCAGCGACCATGCGCCACCTGATGAATGCACTGATCATCAACGTTGCAGAACGCAGACAGGCACTGACCGATGACAGTCCCCGCGCGCATCTGAAAGTCATCATCGAGGGCAACTTCGACGCCAGTCAGGTCAACGGACCGGCCATGAAAACCTGGCTTGCCTTCTGGGCCACCAGCATGCATTCGCCGTCGCTGCACCGGTTACAGCGCATCAACGATCACCGCCTGTATTCCAACCTGTGCTGCCAGTTTCGCCGCGTGCTGCCACTGGATGACGCACGCACCGCTGCCCGCGGCCTGGCGGCACTGATCGATGGATTGTGGTTGCGCGGCGCGCTTTCCGGCGATGCCTTCGATACCGAACAGGCGCAACAGCTCGCCTACGAATACATGGATTTCCAATTGGCAAAAGCGGCGCGCTGACACAGCCGCCCGACAACGACCGGCACTGCGCTCAGCGCACTCGGTCACTGTCATTCACAGACCACTGCGAGGACTTTATGGCCCGTTTCGAATTGCAAAAACTCTACATTGACGGTGGTTACGTCGACGCCAGCAGCGACGCGACCTTCGAAGCCATCAACCCGGCCAACGGCGAAGTGCTTGCCCAAGTACAAAGGGCCGGTCAGGCCGACGTGGAGCGCGCTGTCGCCAGCGCCGAGAAAGGCCAGAAAATCTGGGCGGCCATGACCGCCATGGAGCGTTCGCGCGTCCTGCGTCGTGCCGTCGATATCCTGCGCGAGCGCAACGATGAGCTGGCCGCGCTCGAAACCCTGGACACCGGCAAGGCGATCTCCGAAACCAAATACGTCGACATCGTCACCGGCGCGGATGTGCTGGAGTACTACGCAGGCCTGGTTCCAGCTATCGAAGGCGAGCAGATCCCGCTGCGCAGCTCTTCTTTCGTTTACACCCGCCGTGAGCCGCTGGGCGTCACCGTCGGCATCGGCGCGTGGAACTACCCGATCCAGATCGCCCTGTGGAAATCCGCACCGGCATTGGCGGCTGGCAACGCCATGATCTTCAAGCCGAGTGAAGTCACCTCGCTGACGACGCTGAAACTGGCGGAAATCTACACCGAAGCCGGCTTGCCCGACGGCGTGTTCAACGTCCTGACCGGCAGCGGCCGCGAAGTCGGCACCTGGCTGACCGAGCACCCGCGCATCGAAAAAGTCTCGTTCACCGGCGGCACCGACACGGGCAAGAAAGTCATGGCCAGCGCCTCCAGTTCGTCGCTCAAGGAAGTGACCATGGAGCTGGGCGGCAAGTCGCCGCTGATCATTTTCGACGACGCCGATCTGGATCGCGCCGCCGACATTGCCATGATGGCCAACTTCTACAGCTCCGGTCAGGTCTGCACCAACGGCACGCGGGTATTTGTGCCGAGCGCCCTCAAGTCGGCGCTCGAAGCGAAGATCCTGGAACGCGTCAATCGCATCCGCGTCGGCAACCCGGAAGATGACAACACCAACTTCGGCCCGCTGGTGAGCTTTGCTCACATGGAGAGCGTATTGGGCTACATCGCCAAGGGCAAGGAAGAAGGCGCGCGCCTGTTGGTCGGTGGCGATCGTTTGACCGATGGCGAATTCGCCAAAGGCGCATTTGTTGCGCCGACCGTGTTTACCGACTGCAAAGACGACATGACCATCGTCAAAGAGGAAATCTTCGGCCCGGTCATGAGCATCCTCAGTTATGAGTCCGAGGACGAAGTGATCCGCCGCGCCAACGACACCGAAATGGGTCTGGCGGCGGGCATCGTGACCAAAGACCTGAACCGCGCGCACCGCGTGATTCACCGACTGGAAGCTGGTATCTGCTGGATCAACGCTTGGGGCGAATCCGACGCGAAGATGCCGGTCGGCGGCTACAAGCAGTCGGGCGTCGGCCGTGAGAACGGGGTCAGCTCGCTTGCCCAGTACACCCGCATCAAATCGGTTCAGGTCGAGCTGGGTGATTACGCGTCGGTGTTCTAAACCCGGCCTTACGCCATGACCCGATCTCTGTAGGAGCAGTCGGAGGTTACGACGGCCGCGAAAGCGGTGTGTCAGATAAACCGCATCGCGGCCGTCGTAACCTCCGGCTGCTCCTACAGGAGATTGAGTCAGCAGCCATATCCCTGATCACCTTCTGAAGAGGGAGCATTCTCAATGTCCCAGGAATTCGATTACATCATCATTGGCGCCGGCTCTGCCGGTAACACCCTGGCAGCGCGTCTCACCGAAGACGCCGGCGTCACCGTCCTGCTGCTTGAAGCCGGCGGCCCGGATTACCGCGCCGACTTCCGCACCCAAATGCCTGCCGCGCTGGCGTTCCCGCTTCAGGGCCGTCGCTACAACTGGGCCTACGAAACCGAGCCCGAGCCGCACATGAACAACCGCCGGATGGAATGCGGTCGTGGCAAGGGCCTGGGCGGCTCGTCGCTGATCAACGGCATGTGCTACATCCGTGGCAATGCGATGGACTATGACGGCTGGGCTAAATTGCCGGGTCTGGAAGAGTGGACCTACCTCGACTGCCTGCCGTACTTCCGCAAGGCTGAAACCCGCGACATCGGCCCGAATGACTACCATGGCGGCGAAGGTCCGGTCAGCGTGACCACGCCCAAAGCGGGCAACAACCCGCTGTTCGCCGCGATGGTGGAAGCCGGTGTTCAGGCCGGTTACCCGCGCACCGAAGACCTCAACGGCTACCAGCAGGAAGGGTTCGGCCCGATGGATCGCACGGTCACCCCGTTCGGTCGTCGCGCCAGCACGGCCCGTGGCTACCTGGACGAGGCCAAGAAGCGCTCGACCCTGACTATCGTTACCCACGCGCTGACCGATCGCATCTTGTTCGAGGGCAAGCGCGCCGTGGGCGTGGCGTATCTGGTGGGCGACAACGACACCCGCATTGAGGCCCGTGCGCGCAAGGAAGTCTTGCTGTGCAGCGGCGCGATTGCTTCACCACAGGTATTGCAACGCTCCGGCGTCGGCCCTGCCGCGCTGCTGAACAAGCTCGACATCCCTGTGGTTCATGACCTGCCGGGCGTGGGTGAAAACCTTCAGGACCACCTGGAGATGTACCTGCAGTACGCCTGCAAGGAACCGGTCTCGCTGTACCCTTCCCTGCTCTGGTGGAACCAGCCGGCCATCGGTGCCGAGTGGATGTTCCTGGGCAAAGGCATCGGTGCCAGCAATCAATTCGAGGCCGGTGGTTTCATTCGCTCGCGTGAAGAATTCGAGTGGCCAAACATCCAGTACCACTTCCTGCCAGTGGCGATTAACTACAACGGCAGCAAGGGCGTGAAGGAGCATGGGTTCCAGGCGCACGTGGGTTCGATGCGCTCGCCGAGCCGCGGCCGCGTTCAGCTGAAGTCCAAAAACCCGCGCGACTACCCGAGCATTCTGTTCAACTACATGGCCACCGAGCAGGACTGGCAGGAGTTCCGCGACGGCATCCGCCTGACCCGCGAGATCATGCAGCAGCCTGCGCTGGACAAGTACCGGGGTCGCGAAATCAGCCCAGGCATCGAGGTGCAGACCGACGAGCAGCTTGACCAGTTCGTCCGTGAGCACGCAGAGACGGCGTATCACCCGTCCTGCTCGTGCAAGATGGGCACGGATGAAATGGCCGTGGTCGACAGCGAAGGCCGTGTGCACGGGATGCAGAACCTGCGCGTGGTCGATGCTTCGATCATGCCGATCATCACCACCGGCAACCTGAATGCGCCGACGATCATGATCGCCGAAAAAATCGCCGACAAGATCCGTGGTCGCGCGCCGCTGCCACGCAGCACCGCCAAATATTACGTGGCGGGCGATGCGCCGGTGCGTGGCAAGCCGATGCGTGAAGCCGCCCAAACTGCGCGTTGAGCCAACCGCTCGCTTCCTGGGACAGAACCCCAACCCTGTGGGAGCGAGCTTGCTCGCGAATGCATCAGCACTTCAGCATTGAGGGTGGCTGATACTACGCATTCGCCACCGTCGTAACCTCCGGCAGCTCCCACAGAGAGTGCGTCACATACTGGATTCCTCTGACGCAAGACTCGCCCAGCGGCGAATTTCTGACTGCTGAGCATTATCCTGTGGGCGCTCCTACAGAGAGTGTGTGACACACTGGACTCCTCTGACGCGAGACTCGCTCAGCGGCGAATTTCTGGCTGCTGAGCACTATCCTGTGGGAGCTGCCGGAGGTTACGACGGTGGCGAAGAGGTCGGTACAGCCGATGCATACCCTTCTTAGCTCCCCGCCCGAAGGCTCAAGCGCGCTATGATTCGGACCATTGCCTGTCCGAATCGCCAAGGAGTCTTCCTGCATGTTCGACTTTTCCGCTCAACTCAAGCAGCGGTTCGCCGCCCTGCAGAGCAGCGCCCAGTTTTTCTCCCTGCGCTACGTCAAACAGACCAGTCAGCACCTGTCCGTGCGCAAGAACGTTCCTGAACCACCGCAGCTCAGCACAGACGAAGGCGCGATGCTCACCGTGCGCATCGATGGCGTCGAAGCGTATGCAGCCACTAACGACCTCTCGCAGCAGGGTCTACAGACTGCGCTCGAACGAGCCGAGGTTCAGGCTCGCCTGCTCGCCCCGCACTCGCTGCTTGACCTGCGCGAGCACGCCGTCGCGACCAGCCGCGCTGACTACCTCTCACCCAACCTGACCAGCGCGTTCCCGTCGCTCAGCGATTGTTATGCCTTACTCGGTAGCGAATCCGCATCCGTCCCCAAGGACGATCGCCTGGTGAACTGGCAAGTCAGCCTGGGGCTCGAAAACGTCGAACAGATCTACCTCAACAGTGCCGGCGCCGAGATCCGTCAGGCTCAGCGCTTCGTATTCCCAGGCCTTAGCGTCACGGCCTATGACGGCAAAGACAGCCAGACCCGCAGCCTGGGCCGCGAGAACTTTGGCCAGCAAGGCGGCGTGGAAGTCATCACCTCCTGCGGCATCATTGGAGCGGCGGCCAACGTCGCCGATCAGGCGTTGCAGTTGATCCTCGCGCCCAACACCCCGACCGGCCCACGCGACCTGCTGCTGACGCCGGACCAGATGATCCTGCAAATCCACGAGTCCATCGGCCATCCGCTGGAGCTGGACCGCATCCTCGGTGACGAACGCAATTACGCCGGCACCAGCTTCGTCAAACCCAGCGACTTTGGCAGCCTGCAATACGGCTCGAACCTGCTCAACGTGACCTTCGACCCGGAGATTCCGGAGCAACTGGCGAGCTATGGCTATGACGACGACGGCACCCCGGCCAGCAAGCAATTCCTGATCAAGAACGGCATCCTCGAACGCCCTCTGGGCGGCGCGCTGTCACAATACCGTTCCGGCATGGAAGGCGTTGCCAACAGCCGCGCTTGCAGCTGGAACCGCGCGCCCATCGACCGTATGGCCAACCTCAACATCGAGCCGGGCGATCAATCGATGGCGCAACTGATCAGCGGTATCGAGCACGGCATCCTGATGAGCACCAACCGCTCGTGGTCGATCGACGATGCGCGCAATAAATTCCAGTTCGGCTGTGAATGGGGTCAGTTGATCGAGAATGGCGAGCTCAAGGGTGTGGTGAAGAACCCGAATTACCGCGCCATTTCCGCGCAGTTCTGGCGCAACCTCAGCGCCGTCGGCGACGCGAGCACCTTCAAGGTCCTCGGCACGCCAAACTGCGGCAAAGGAGAGCCCAACCAGGTAGTGCGCGTCGGCCATGCTTCGCCCGCCTGCGTATTCGCTAACGTCGATGTTTTCGGAGGTGACGCCTGATGTCCCATCAAGCCCGATTCAATGCCCTGGCCGACTGGCTGCGCGGCGCTGTCACGTCCCAGGAACGCTTCACCCTGAGCTACAACGCCGAGGCGTCGGATTTCATCCGGTTCAACCACGCCAAAGTGCGCCAGGCCGGTCACGTGCAGCAGGCCAGCCTGCACTTCAAACTGGTCGAAGACGGTCGCCACGCCGACCTGAACCTGACGCTGTCCGGCGACGACGCTGTGGACCGTCAGCGTCTGAACGAAGCACTGCACCAACTTCGCGAAACCCTGACGCTGCTGCCGGTCGATCCTTATTTGCTGCTCAACGACGACGCCTGGCACAGCAGCAATGTTCAGGACGCGCCGTTGCCCGACAGCGCCCATGTGGTCGAACAGATCGCACAACTGGGCGAAGGCCTGGACCTGGTCGGCATCTACGCCGCCGGGCCGATCTATCGCGGTTTTGCCAGCTCCAGCGGCGCGCTGGGCTGGCATCAGGCGAACAGTTTTAATGTCGACTGGAGCCTGTTTCACGAAAACGGTCAGGCCGTGAAGGCCAATTACGCGGGTCACGCGTGGGACGACGAGGCATTCGCCCGGCGCTTCGCCCTAGCCCGTGAACAGCTTGAGTTTCTGGGGCATCCTTCGCACCCGCTGCCGCCAGGTCAATACCGGGCGTATCTGGCGCCTGCGGCACTGGAAGAAGTCATGAGCATGCTGTGCTGGGGCGGTTTCTCGGCGCAATCGCTGGCGGACAAGACCAGTCCGCTGCAGCGTCTCTACGACGGGCATGCGACGCTGAGTCCGCTGGTAAACCTGAACGAGCAGGTCTCGGGGTCTTTATCGCCAGCGTTCTCGGGTGAAGGTTACCCACGCGCCGACCTGTCGCTGGTGGTCGACGGTGTTGCGAAGGATCGCCTGATCGACTCACGCAGCGCGGCCGAGTACGACCTGACCGCCAACGGTGCCGGCTGGGGTGAATCGCCTAGCGCGCTGAGCATGAACGGCGGCTCGTTGGCCCTGGACGATGTGCTCAAGGAACTGGGCACTGGGCTTTACATCAGCAACCTGTGGTACCTGAACTTCTCCGACCGCACCGCCGGGCGGATCACCGGCATGACCCGCTTTGCGACGTTCTGGGTGGAAGACGGGAAGATCAAAGCGCCGGTGAGCACCATGCGCTTCGACGACAGCCTTTTCAGTCTGCTGGGCAGCGCGCTCGAGCAATTGACGAGTGAAAGGGAACTCATCCTGTCGGCGAGTACCTACAGTCAACGTCAGACAGCCTCGAACCTGCTGCCGGGGGCGTTGGTGAGCAGGCTGACGTTGACCCTTTGATAAACGCAGCACACTTGTAGGAGCGCGCTTGCCCGCGATTGCGGTGGGTCTGTGATGTAGATGT
>Ga0308163_10001740_pt1 | contig 22165 bp, 16 predicted proteins | sample PhyTR1_FD_201037 | JGI IMG/M metagenome (GOLD analysis project Ga0308163, IMG submission 201037) | Phyllosphere microbial communities from UC Gill Tract Community Farm, Albany, California, United States - DLSLT.R1 | ecosystem: Host-associated > Plants > Phyllosphere > Unclassified | place: USA... | reverse complement strand
TCCTGGCTCATGATGCGGTGGAAGTGGCGCAGCAGCGCCGGCACTTCGCCGAACAGTTCTTCGAGCCGCACGAACGGGATCTCGCACACTTCGCTGTCTTCGAGCGCGACGGCGTCGCAGTGGTGGGTGCCGCTGATCGCGTCCATGCCCAGCAATTCGCCGGCCATCTGGAAGCCCGTGATCTGGGCTTCGCCGGCGGCGTTGACCTGGAAGGTCTTGAAGTGGCCGAAGCGCACCGCGTACAGGTTGCGAAACGGTTCGCCCACCTGATACAGGCGCTCGTCGCGCGCCAGCCGCCGGCGCCGGCCGATGATCTGATCGAGGCGCACGATGTCGGCGTCGTCGAGACCCATCGGAAGACACAGCTGGTGCATGCTGCAACCAGCGCACGACTTGAGCGCCTGGATGCTCACGAGCGGTTCGGAAGGGGAGGAGGAAGCTGGAATCATGGGATAGGCCGGCAAAGGTTCAGCCCGGATTATAGTCCCGCCGTCAGCTTTCTCCGTCAGTATCGCTCTGGCCTTTTGGCTCGCCCAGCTTCACGCCGCGCCGGGCCAGGCCTTCGCGCAGCAGGAATTCGATTTCCGCGTTCACGCTGCGCAGGTCGCGCGCGGCCAGGCGCTGCAGTTCATCCCACAGCGCCGGGTCGATCCGTAGCGCGAATGCTTTTTTTCCTGGACTTGCCATACTGGTCGGCCGCTAGTTGTACAGCGTGCCCGTGTTGATGATCGGTTGCGTTTCCTTGTCCGAGCACAGTACCACGAGCAGGTTGCTGACCATCGCCGCCTTGCGCTCGTCATCCAGCTCGACGATGCCGCGCTCCGACAATCCTTTCAGCGCCGCTTCGACCATGCTCACGGCGCCATGCACGATCTTGCTGCGGGCGCTGATGATGGCTTCGGCCTGCTGGCGCCGCAGCATGACCTGGGCGATTTCGGCGGCGTAGGCAAGGTGGGTCAGCTTGGCGTCGAGCACCTCGACACCGGCCGCTTCGAAGCGCGCCTGCAGTTCGGTCTTGAGGGCGTCGGCAACGACGTCCATGCCGGCGCGCAGCGTGGTCTCGCCCTGCGGCAGATCTTCGCCTTCGTCATACGCGTATTGCGAGGCCAGATGGCGCAGCGCCGCTTCAGCCTGGATGGACACGTAGCGCTCGAAATCGTCGACTTCGAACACGGCTTGCGCCGTATCGCGCACGCGCCAGACGACGGCCGCGCTGATTTCCACCGGGTTGCCACGCTTGTCGTTGACCTTCAGCGTGGGCGCATTGAAGTTGCGGGCGCGCAGCGACAGGCGCCGCTTGACGTACAGCGGGAAGGCCCAGCGCAGGCCTTCGCTGCGGTCGGTGCCGATGTATTTGCCAAACAGGGTGAGGATGGCGCTTTCGTTCGGCTGCAGCATGAACAGGCCCGTCAGGCACAGAAGACCGGCGAGCCCCACGGCGACTGCGCCCAGCAGAAACAGGCCGTCGGGCGTCTCGATCCCGGTCTTGAACAGGTACGCGGCACCCAGCAGGAAAACGATGCCGGCGCAAGCGGCCAGGTAGCCATTCGCGGACGAAAATGCCTTTTCGCGGCGGGTGTGCGATGCGTTCATGCTTGAACCTCTTCTGGGTGGGTGTGACATCAAAGTGATATCACTTTAGGATTGCCAGAAAGTATTGTCAAGCGATTTGGTGAACGCCCTGAAACTGCCAGTCAGCGTTAGTCGGCCAGGCCTTTTTGCAGCAGCTCGGCCACCAGCGCATTGAGTTCGACGCCGCGCTCCTTGCTCAGCGTTTGCAGCTGCGCCACCAGGTCGCCATTGAGCTTGACGGCGAACGGCACCAGTCCCAGCGCGCGGTCGCGTTCGCGCTGTTCGCGGCGATCCGGCGCCGCATCTTTCGCTGGCGCGCCGACGACGGCGCCCCGGGCAGCCATCTGGCCTTGAATCTTCTTGGCGTCGCCTTTTGCCATGTCAGTCTTTTTCATCACGTGCCTTTAGTTTGTTGGAGCCGAATTCTACTCTCGAAACGGGCCGCCAACGGGAATTGGCAAGCCGCGCGCATTTGGTGGCATGATGGTGTGGCAGCACGACAGCAGGTGCGCCGCGGCGCAGCCTGCCTCTGCAACCCCATCAGGAGACCACCATGACGCCCACCCAGCGCTTCGTGCAGGCGCGCGACTTCCTCCAGCAGCACCGGCTCGACTACGACACCGCTGTCCGCGACTACCAGCCCCCGCAACTGACCACCTTCAACTGGGCGCTCGACTTTTTCGATCACCAGGCCCGTGACAACCACGGCATCGCGCTGTGGGTCGTCGACGAAGACGGCACCGAGCACAAGATCACGTTCGCCGACATGGCCGCCCGCTCCAGCCAGGTGGCCGAGTACCTGCGCAACTGCGGCGTGCGGCGCGGTGACCGGGTGCTGCTGATGCTGCCGAACCGGGTCGAACTATGGGAAGTCATGCTGGCCGGGATCAAGCTCGGCGCCGTGCTGGTGCCCACGACGATGCTGCTGTCCGGCGCCGACCTGGCCGACCGGATCGCACGCGGCGGCATCAAGCACGTGATCGCGCAGGCGTCCGAGACGCACAAGTTTGCCGCGCTGCCGGGCAGCTATACCCGGATCGCGGTGGGTGGTCCCAGTGAAGGCTGGCATGACTACGCCGCGAGCCACGCCGTGGTGAGCGTATTCGTGCCCGAGGGCGAGACGCTGGCCACCGATCCGCTGCTGCTGTACTTTACGTCCGGCACCACGGCGCGACCGAAACTCGTGCTGCACACGCACCAGAGCTATCCCGTCGGCCACCTGTCCACGATGTACTGGATCGGCCTGCAGGCAGGCGACATCCACTGGAATATCAGCTCGCCCGGCTGGGCCAAGCACGCCTGGAGCTGCTTCTTCGCACCCTGGAATGCGGGCGCCACCGTGTTCGTCTACAACTACGAACGCTTCGCCGGCGCCGCCGTGCTGAACGTCATCGAGCGCTGCGGCGTGACCTCGCTGTGCGCGCCGCCGACCGTCTGGCGCATGCTGATCAAGGAAGACCTGGCGGCCTGCAAGCCGGCCCTGCGCGAACTGGTGGGGGCGGGCGAGCCGCTCAATCCCGAAGTCATCGAGCAGGTCGAGCGCGCCTGGGGCATCCGCATCCGCGACGGCTTCGGCCAGTCCGAGACCACCTGCCAGATTGGGAACTCGCCGGGCCAGCCCCTCAAGCCCGGCTCGATGGGCCGCGCGCTTCCGGGGTATCGCATCGCGCTGCTCGACATCGATGACGCGCCGGCCACCGAAGGCGAGATCGCGGTGGTGCTGGCAGCCAATCCGGTCGGCCTGATGGCGGGGTACGAGGGCGACGCCGACAAGACGCGCGACGTCATGCGCGCCGGCCACTACCACACGGGCGACACGGCGGCGATCGACAGCGACGGCTACTATTTTTATGTGGGCCGCAACGACGACGTGTTCAAGTCGGCCGATTACCGCATCAGCCCCTTCGAGCTCGAGAGCGTGCTGATCGAACACGAGAGCGTGCTTGAAGCGGCGATCGTACCGAGTCCCGACCCGCTGCGCCTGTCGGTGCCGAAGGCGTTCGTCACGCTGCGCGCCGGCGTCGCGCCAAGCCGCGAGATGGCCGCCGCGCTGTTCGCGTTCAGCCGCGCACGGCTGGCGCCGTACCAGCGGATCCGGCGCATCACGTTCCGCGAGCTGCCCAAGACCATCTCGGGCAAGATCCGGCGCGTCGAGCTGCGGCGCGAGGAAGCAGGGCGGACCGGCGACGCCGGCGATGCCCTCGAATACCGCGAGGAGGATTTCCCGGTCTAGCGGGAAGTGCGCGGCGTTTCGCGTGAATGCGGCCATAATGGGCGCTCTCTTTTTTCTCGTCCCTGCGCCACCCCGATGACCACCAAGCGAACCCCAGCAACGCCGGCTGACACCAGCCCTGCCACCGCCGACAGCGGCCCGTCGTACGAAGTGCGCCAGTCGCCGATTCACGGTAACGGCGTTTTCGCCAGGAAGCCCATCGCTGCGGGCGAGCGCATCATCGAGTACCGCGGTGAGCGCATCAGCTGGGACCTCGCAACCGAGCGCGCTGAAAAAGCCGGCGGCCCGGTCAACCATACCTTTTACTTCAGCCTGGCCGACGGTCGCGTGATCGACGGCGGCCGGCGTGGGAACGAGGCGCGCTGGATCAACCACGCCTGCTCGCCGAACTGTGAAGCGTACGAGGACGAAGGCAAAGTCTACATCCACGCGCTGCACGACATCGACGCCGGTGAAGAGCTGAACTACAATTACGCCCTGATCTACGAAGAGCGCCACACGCCCAAGCTCAAGAAAGTGTTCGCCTGCCGCTGCGGTACGCCCGGCTGCACGGGCACGATGCTTGCGCCAAAGCGCCGCATCCGCACGCCACCCGCCGGCAAATGAACCAAGCCCCGGCTGGCCTGGTCAGGCCGGCCCGACCTGTCATCGACCTGGAGCATTGATGAAACCAGTAGTTCGCAGCCTGCTTGAAACCGATCTGTACAAATTCACGATGTGGCAGGCATTGCTGCACAGCCACCCGGGCGCGACGGGCGAGTACGAATTTCGCTGCCGTAACGAGCCGGCCTATCCGCTGGCAGAGCTCAAGGAAGACATCGAACGCGAGCTCGATCACCTGTGCTCGATGATGTTCACCGAGCACGAAGTCGCGTATCTGCGCAGCCTGCGCTTCATCAAGGGCGACTTCGCCGACTTCCTCACGCTGTTTCGCTTCCAGCGCAAGTTCATCGAGGTCACGACCGACGGCCCGCACCTGCGCATCCGCGCGAGCGGCCCGCTGGTGCACGTGATGGGCTATGAAATCTTTGTGCTCTACATCGTCAACGAGCTGTATTTCCGCCGCTTTGACCAGGCCGAGGCCATGGACGTAGCGCGTGCGCGCCTGCGCCAGAAGATTGATGAGCTGCGCGCCTTCGCCGAAGAAGCCCCGCGCGCCAACCCGTTCGAGTTCTTCGACTTCGGCGTGCGCCGCCGCTTTTCGGGCGAGTGGCACGACGAAGTGGTGCAGACGCTGGCGCGCGAGCTGCCGGTGTACTTCAAGGGCACCTCGAACGTCTACCTGGCCTACCGCTTCAACCTTGTCCCGATCGGCACGATGGCGCACGAATACCTGCAGGCGCACCAGGCCTTCGGCACGCGCCTGGTCGATTTCCAGAGCGCCGCGCTCGAGAACTGGGTCCAGGAATACCGGGGCGACCTGGGCACGGCGCTGACCGATGTCGTCGGCATGGACGCGTTCCTGGCCGATTTCGACCTGTACTTCGCCAAGCTGTTTGACGGGCTGCGCCACGACTCGGGCGATCCGGTCGTGTGGGGCGAAAAAGCGCTGGCCCATTACGCGCGCCTGCGCATCAATGCACGCACCAAGCGCCTCGTGTTCTCGGACGCGCTGACCATCCCCAAGGCCCTGGACCTGTACCGCCATTTCGCCGACCGCGTGATGACGGGCTTCGGCATCGGCACCAAGCTGACCAATGACACGCCTTTCCCGGCGATCAATATCGTCATGAAGCTCGTGCGCTGCAACGGCCAGCCGGTGGCCAAACTGTCGGATGAGCCGGGCAAGTCGCAGTGCACCGATGTGACCTACATCGCTTACCTGCGCCAGGTGTTCAACCACCCGGTGTAGCCGGGTCGTTGATCACCTGGTTTCATGCTGCGACCGGCTCGCGACGTCGTGCCGGCTTCTTTGCTGCTGCTTTCGCCGCAGCTTTCATTGCAGCCTTCTTGCGCGGCGCCGCGCGTGGCTTTTCTTCTTCGTGCTTCAGCCGCTGCTGCAGCATCGCCAGCACGGCCGCTTCTTCGGGCTGCAGCGCGTGCAGGTCTTCGGCCAGTTTCTTTTCGGTCTGTTCGCGCATCACGTCCAGCGGTGCGCCCTCGAGGTAGGCGTCCAGCACGGCCGGGTGCACGTAGCACTTGCGGCAGATCGTCGGCGTGTTGCCAAGCTTTTCGGCCACCGACTCGATGGCGCGCACGATGTTTTTCTTCGCCTGCGTCTCGGAGTCGAATTTTTCAAATTCCTGCAGGGCCAGCGCTGCCAGCACCGTGCCTGACCAGGTGCGGAAATCCTTGGCCGTGTACTCTTCGCCCGTGATATTGCGCAGGTAGTCGTTGACGTCGCTCGAATCGACGCTGTGCGTCTCGCCATCGTCGTCGATGTACTGGAACAGTTCCTGGCCCGGCAGGTCGCGCGTACGCTTGACGATGCCGGCCAGGCGCCGGTCGTGCACCTTGACCTTGTGGTACACGCCGCTCTTGCCGCGGAAGCTGAATTGCACATCGCTGCCATCGACTTTGACGTGGCGGTTGCGCAGCGTCGTCAGGCCGAACGATTTGTTGGTGCGCGCATATTCCTCGTTCCCGACCCGCATCATCGTCGCTTCGAGCAGGTAGACGATCGTGGCCAGCACTTTTTCGCGCGGCAGGCCGGGCAGCTTGAGAGCGCGGTCGACCTCATGCCGGATCGCCGGCAGCGCGTCGCCGAACTTGAGCATCCGTTCGTACTTCACTTCATCGCGCGCCGTGCGCCATTTTGGGTGATAGCGGTATTGCTTGCGCCCGCGCGCATCGCGCCCGGTTGCCTGCAGGTGGCCGTTGGCCTGCGCGCAGATCCAGACGTCTTGCCACGCGGGCGGAATCACCAGGCCCTTGATACGCGCCAGCGTGGTCTCGTCCTCTACCGGATCGCCATGGGAATCAAGGTAACGAAAGCCGTCCTTGACGGCCTCGCGGTGGATGCCGGCGCGGCCATCGTGCACGTAGCGCAGGCCGGCCGCGCGCGCGGCGCTGGTGGAATCTTTGGTGTCGAGCGCGTCGACGGCATTGGGTGTCTGGCTGGGCATGGCTCTTTCCGCGAATGATGACTATCGCGTCGATGCTACGCCCGGCCCCGGCACCGCACTGTTCGCAAGATAACGGAGTGCGGGACAGCTGGCTATTGGTGCGGTTCAGCGATAGCGCGCCTCGACCAGATCGATCTCGCGCAGCAGCTTGCGTGCGACTTCGTCCGACAAGGTGTTGTTGCGCGCCATCCGCAGCAGGACGGCCCGTTCGTGCTCCAGCGCCGCCAGGCGGTAGTGGCGCTCGGCGCTTTCGGCGGCGCGCGCATGCGCCGGATCGACATCGTTGCCGTTGCCGCCATCGAGCCGGTACTGGTACAGGCTGCGCACCTGATCGACCGCGCTGGCGTGCATCTCCACCGCGCCCTGCGCATCGCAGCCCGAGGTCGGTGGCGGTGGCGGTGCGTTGGCGATGGCCTCGAGCGCGGCCAGCGCGGCAGCGTGGCGCGCACGCGCCTCTTCGCTTTCATGTGCCGAATCGTGCGGCAGTTCAAGGCCGCGCAGCACGCGCGGCAGGCCGACACTGGCCAGTACCAGCGAGACGACAATCACGGCGCTGGCCAGAAAAATCACGAGGTCGCGGCCAGGGAAGGGCGCGCCGCCAGGCATTGCCAGCGGCAGCGTGAGCACGCCGGCCAGCGTGATCGCGCCGCGCACGCCGGCCAGCGACGTGGCCAGGATCAGGCGCGGGTTGGGGCGGTATTCCGGCAGCTTCTGGCGCCGGGCGTTGAGCAGTGTCAGGCGCAGCGAGACCCAGACCCAGACGAAGCGCAGCAGGATCAGGCCGAAGCTGATGGCCAGCGCGTTAGTGGCCAGCCACCAGACATCGTTCGCGCGTGGCAGTTCGGGTGCGACCAGGGCTGCATCGAGAATATCGGGAAGCTGCTCGCCCAGCAGCACGAACATGATGCCGTTGAGCGCGAACTGCACCGTGTCCCACACCACCGCGCGCCGCACGCGCGTCGTGGCGGCCGCGCGCCCGCTCAATTCAACGTAGCTCATCGTCACGCCGGCCGCGACTGCCGCCAGGATGCCCGAGGCGCCCAGATGTTCGGCTGCCAGATAGGCGCCGAACGGCAGCAGCAGGTTGATCAGGATTGGCGAGCCGCTTTCTTCGCCGATGCGCGCGGCCAGCTGGCGCTGGGCCCAGCTCACGCCCACCGTGATGCCCACGCCGATGGCCACGCCCGCCAGCGCGACCCACAGGAACGTCAGCGTGGCTTCGCCCAGCGAGAAAGTGCCGGTGAGGGCGGCGGCCACGGCGAAGCGGAAGCACACCAGGCCACTGGCGTCGTTCAGCAGCGATTCGCCCTCGAGAATGTGCATCAGGCGCGGCGGAATTGGCACGCGCGCGGCGATCGACGACACCGCGACCGGATCGGTGGGGGCCAGGATGGCGGCCAGCGCGAAGCACACGGCCAGCGGCAGCGACGGAATCAGCCAGTGAATCAGGAAACCCGCGCCCAGCACCGTAAACAGCACCAGGCCCAGGGCCAGTTCGAGGATCGTGGAGCGGTCGCGGAACAGACCGATCTTGGGGATGCGCCAGCCATCGAGAAACAGCAGCGGCGGCAGGAACACGAGAAAGAAGATATGCGGTTCGAGCCGCACGCCATGGCCGGTGCTGCCGGCGATGGCCGCGCCGAGTGCGATCTGCATCAGTGGCAGTGGCACCGCGAACGGCAGCATGCGCACCAGGTAGCCACTGGCCACCACCGCCAGCAGCATGGCCAGCACGATTCCCACTTCATCCATCTTGATCTCCCTGTTCGAGGCAGGATGATAAGGGATCAGCGCCGCCCGTGGCGACCCTGTTGATCAGGCGGCGGACAAACTGGCTCGCGGCGCCGCCTGCAGTTCGGCCAGCAGCGCCTCGAGCGGCATCGGCCGGTGGAACAGATAACCCTGCATGCAGGCGTTGCCGTGCGCCGCCAGATACTCGGCCTGGGCCGGCGTCTCGACACCTTCGGCCACGACGCGCAGGCCCAGGTGGCCGGCCATCGCCAGGATCGACTGCACGATGGCGGTGCCGTTCTTGTCGTGCGGGGTGTCGCGGATGAAGCTCTTGTCGATCTTCAGTTCGTACAGCGGCATCCGGGTCAGGTACGACAGGCTCGAATAGCCAGTGCCGAAGTCGTCGATCGAGATGCGGATCCCGAGTGCGGCCAGTGCATGCATCCGCTCGATGGTCTGGTCGAGGCGGTCGACCAGCAAGCCTTCGGTGATCTCGAAGATCAGCTGCCCAGGCGGCACGCCCGTCTCGTGCAGGATCGCTTCGACGCGCGTGACGAAGTCGTGCTGGCGGAACTGCATCGGGCTGACATTGACCGACAGCGGGAAGCGGTGGCCGGCGCGGTCCAGCACGTGCCAGGCCAGGCACGCTTCGCGCAGCACCCAGTCGCCCAGCGCGACGATCAGGCCACTCGATTCGGCCACCGGGATGAACACGTCGGGCGGCACGCTGCTGCCATCCTTGCGACGCCAGCGCATCAGCAGTTCGGCGCCGCTCGGCGCGCGTGCGCCGTCGACCTGCAGTTGCAGGTGCAGCGACAGCTCGCCGTTGTCGAGCGCCTGGCCCAGGTCGCGTTCGAGCGTCAGGCGGCCTTCGGCATCGGACAGCATGCCCGGTTCGAACAGCGCCACACCATTGCGCCCGCGCGACTTCGCGTGGTACATCGCGGTGTCGGCCTCGCGCAGCAGGTCGTGCACGGTCTGCTGCGCGTTGCCGGATGCGGTGAGCGCCACGCCGATGCTGCTGGTGGCGTAGTAGCGCTGGGCGTCGATGACGATCTTGTCGGCAAGCGCTGCCCGGATCCGCTCGGCCACGGCCAGCGCGCGGTCGGTGGCCCGGTCCGCATGCTGCCCCAGCGCATCGAGCAGGACGACGAATTCATCCCCGCCCAGGCGTGCCACGCAGCCGTCGTCGCCGGTCATCGCCACCAGGCGATTGGCCACGTTCTTGAGCAGCTGGTCGCCAATGGCATGGCCGCGTGCGTCGTTGACGGTCTTGAAGTTGTCGATGTCGACGTACAGCACGGCAGCCATTGACCCGCCCGCGCGGGCGCCGGCCACCGCCACGTCGAGCCGCTCCATCAGCATGCGCCGGTTCGGCAAGCCGGTCAGCACGTCGTAGAACGCAAGGCGATGGATCGCGTCGGCGGCGTTGCGCCGCTCGGTCACGTCGCGGCTGACAATCAGCCAGTGCGTGATCGCGCCACTGTCGCCGGAGAACGGCACCATCTCGGCCTCGACCCAGTACGGCGTGCCGTGCTTCGTGTACAGCACCATTTCGGCACTGGCGGCTTCCTTGTGCATCACGGCCGTGATCACGCGCCGGACGGTCTCCTGGTCGGTGTCGGGCCCTTCGAGCATGCGCACGCTGCGCCCGATGATTTCTTCGCGCGCGTAGCCGGTGTGGCGCAGCAGGGCGTCGTTGGCAAAAATGATTGGCTGCTCGGCGCCGGGCACGTCGACCATGCGCGCGATCATGACCATGTCGTTCAGGCGCGCGACTGCGGCCGCCGTCAGGCGCAGCTCATCGTTGACGGCGTGCAGGCGCAACTGGCCTGCTTCGAGCCCGGCGGCGGCCGTGCGCGCTTCGAGGAGCGATTGGGCCAGGCCCTTGAGCAGGGTGCCGCTGGTGATGGTGATCAACGCGCCGACGCAGCAGAAGTTGATGACGACGACGACGGCCGACGCCAGGCCGTTCTGCTCCAGGCCGGGAACGTACAGGTGCACCTGGCCGTTCACGCCAAGCAGCAGCACGCAGGCAGCGCCCAGGGCAAGGATGATGAGGGCCTGGCGCATGCCAAGCAGGATGACGGCCATCGCCGGCAGGGCCGTCAGGTAGACGAGACCGACCGGGCCCACCGCGAACAGCAGGCCGACGGAGATCAGGAACAGCATGGCGATGAAATTGAGAACGCGCGCCGCGTGCGAAACGCGGTCGAGCCGCCAGATGGCCAGCAGCCAGGCCAGCGCCACCACGTCCATGACGATGACCGGCCATTTGCCCTTGATGATGAGCAGCGGAATGCTGGGCAGGGCGGCGACGAATCCCAGCGCCACGACGATTGGCAGGATGGTGGTGAAGACCTTGATGCGCCATTGCGCGATGTCATCTGGAGGAATTGGCATGAAGCATCCTGTTCGGCACGCCGCACGGAATTTCTCCGGAGCATAGTATATTTTGTAGCAGCAAATTCTATGCAGGTGCAATGTTACCTGTCACGCAATATTTACTGCGCTGTTGCGCCAATGAAACGCGACCATGTGCAATCGCGGTTCAGTGGCGGTACCGGCCTCAGTGACTGCTTGCCTGCACGAGGATATCGCCCAGTTGCAGGGTGTTGAGCGGCTTGACCAGATAGTGGTCGAACCCTGCCTGGCGGGCTTGTTCGCGGTCTTGCTGGCGTCCGTAGCCGGTCGCCGCAATGAGCGTGGCGTCCTCCATCCCGGGCAACGCGCGCAGGCGCCGCGCCAGTTCGTTGCCGTCGATGTCGGGCAGTCCGATGTCGAGCAGGCAGACCTGCGGTTTGAACACGGCAGCGACGTCGATCGCGTCCAGCGCGCAGTAGACCACTTCGACCGTGTGGCCACTCGCGCGCAAAAACAGGCTCAGCGTCTGGGCGGCGTCGAGATTGTCGTCCACCACGAGGATGCGCAAGGGGCCGACGGCGCTGGCGCTGGCCAGCGGCGCCGCGACCGGTCCGGCCGGGATTGCCTGCGCATAGCACGGCAGGCGCACGGTGAACGTGCTGCCCAGGCCAGGTCCGGCACTCATCGCGCCGACGCTGCCGCCATGCAGTTCGACCAGGCTGCGGGCCAGCGCCAGGCCCAGGCCCAGGCCGCCCTGCGAGCGATCCGGCGTGCGTTCGGCCTGGGTGAACAGATCGAATACGCGCTCGACCAGACGCGCATCCATGCCGATACCGTCGTCGGTCACGTCGATGACCCACGTGTCGCCCTGCTGCGCCAGATGCAGCGTGATGTGGCCGCCCTCGGGCGTGTACTTGGTTGCGTTGCCCAGCAGGTTGGCGACGACCTGCACCAGGCGCTTGTGGTCACCCTTGACGCTGGCCGGTTCCGGTGGCATGTCCAGCACCACCTTGTGGCGGCGGGCCAGCATCAGCGGTCGAATCTGCTCGGCCGCGTCATCGATCACCTTGCGCAGGTCGAGGATCTGGGTCGACAGTGTCACCAGCCCGCGCGTCACGCGCGAGACGTCCAGCAGGTCGTCGACGAGGCTCGTCATGTGCTCGACCTGGCGCGCAATGATGGCGCAGGTTTGCGTGATCTGCGCATTGTCCGAATGCAGCAGCTTGAGCAGGTGGGCGCCGGTGCTGATCGGCGCGAGCGGGTTGCGCAGTTCGTGCGCCAGCATCGCCAGAAATTCGTCCTTGCGCTGGTCGGCCGCGCGCAGTTCGCGCTCGGCCAGGCTGCGCTGGGCTTCTTTCTGCTGCAGGTGCTCGGCCATCTCGTCCAGGGCCGCAGCCAGTCGGCCGATCTCTTCGCTGTTCGACCCGATGCCGGTGCGGGCATCGAGTTCGCCGGCAGCGATCCGGCGCGCCACCGTCATCAGCTTGCGCACGCGCCGGACGATCAGCTTGTCGCCTGCCAGCCAGGCCGCCAGCAAGGCCAGGATGGTCGTCAGGCCCAGGCCGAGCAGCGACATCAGCTGCGCTTCGCGCGCCACGCGCGTGATGGTCTCGGTCGGCACGCCGATGGTCACTGTGTAATCGGACAGCGTCGGCGGCCCGACGCGCGCGAACGCATGCAGGCGCTCGACGCCGTCCTCGCCCTGGATCACGCGGGCGCTGTCGTGCGGGCCGCGCATCGCCGCCAGCAGCGGGGCCGGGACGTGCTTGCCGAACCAGCGCTCGGGATCGGGGCGGCGCGAGATCAACTTGCCCGTGGCGTCGGCCGTCTCGAGGATCGAACCGGCCGGCAGGCTGATGTCGTTGACGAAGGTGTCCAGGCCCGCCAGGTCCATCGCAGCGAACACCACCGCCACCACTTGACCGTCGCGGTTGGTGACCGGATAGGTCAGGTTGATCGTGTGGCGGCGGATCACGCGCCCGAACACATAGTCGCCGGCGATGAAGCGGCGTTCGGCGATGGCGCGCTTGAAATGGCTGCGGTCGCCCAGGTTCACTGGATGCACCATCGGCACCGCGCTGCAACTCACGTCGCCATTGAGCTGGATGAGGCCGAAATTGACATACAGCTCGTTGCGATCGAGGACATTGGCCAGCAGCGCATTGCAGCCGGGCGTGTCGCCCATCAGGTCCGGCACGCTGGCCAGGTCGACCAGGATCTGGCGCGCGCGGTCGATCGACTGCGCTTCATTGGCGGCGGCCAGCGCCGTCAGGCGTTTGAGGTTGTCTTCGGTCGCGCGGATCGCGGCTTCGCGCTCGCGCAGGCCCCCCAGCACGGTGACGATGGCGATCGGCGTAATGGCCAGCAGCACCAGCAGCATCAGCCTGCTGCGCAGGCTGTTCAGGCGAAAACGGCCGAGTGACTTGCTCATTGCCGCGGCGCCGACTGCGGCGTGGTGGTAACGATGGACAGCGCGAACGTGCGGGCGATGGGGAACATGTGTGGCGAACGATTGATCGAAAGGACCCGCGACAAAATGGCGGGAATACAGGCATAACGTTTCCTGATTGTACTAAAAATTGGCTTATCCACAGTGGATGAGTCTCGTGTGCGCGACGCGTTGCTGACATGTCACGCATCGGCGCGGGTAAGATAGGCGCCATCCCAGCATCAGGAGAGATCATGAACATCGTCTGTGTCGGCGGCGGGCCGGCCGGTCTGTATGCCGGCCTGCTCATGAAACTGCGCGATCCGCGCCGTACCGTCACGGTCGTCGAACGTCACCGGGCCGGTGACACGTTCGGCTGGGGCGTCGTGTTTTCGGACCAGACGCTGGGCAATCTGGCGCTGGCCGACGCGCCCAGCGCGCGCGCCATCGAAGGCGCGTTCAACCGCTGGGATGCGATCGATGTGCTGATCGGCGGCGCCACCGTCACCTCGCACGGCCATGGTTTTTGCGGCATCGCGCGCAAGCGCCTGCTCGGCATCCTGCAGGCGCGCTGCAAAGAAGCCGGCGTGGCGCTCGTGTTCGACACCGACGTGACGGACGAAGTAGCGCTGGCGCGCCGCCATGGCGCCGACCTGGTGGTGGCCGCCGACGGCGTGCACAGTGCGATCCGTACGCGCCATGCCGCCGTGTTCCAGCCTGACCTGCGGGAGGGGCAATGCCGCTACGTGTGGCTTGGCACCCGGCGCCGCTTCGCCGCGTTCACGTTCGCCTTTGAAGCGACCGAGCATGGCTGGTTCCAGGCGCACGCCTATCAGTACGATGACCAGAATGCGACCTTCATTGTCGAGACGCTGGAATCGACCTGGCGCGCCAGCGGCCTGGCCGACATGGACGCCGCAAGCACGCTGGCATTTTGCGAGCGCCTGTTCGCCAGTCTCCTTGGCGGCAAGCCGCTGCTGACGCAGGCAGACCGTGGCGGCGCCGCCATGTGGCACCGCTTCGCAGGTTTGACCTGCCGCCAGTGGGTGAGTGCGATCGATGTCGATGACCGGCGCGTGCCGCTCGTGCTGCTGGGCGACGCCGCGCACACGGCGCATTTCTCCATCGGCTCGGGCACCAAGCTGGCGCTGGAAGACGCCATTGCGCTGGCCGCCGAAATGGATGGCGACCTCGATACCGCGCTGCTTCGCTACCAGGCCGCGCGCGTGGTCGAAGTGAGCAAACTGCAAAGCGCGGCGCGCAATTCGACCGAATGGTTCGAGAACGTGGCCCGCTACAGCGCCATGCCGGCCGACGCGTTCGCGTACTCACTGCTCACGCGCAGCCAGCGCCTGTCGCACGAAAACCTGCGCCTGCGCGACCCCGCCTATATAGAAGGCTTCGAGCGCCGCTTTGCCGTGCAGGCGGCAGCGCAGGCCGGGGTGGCCGCGCCAACGGCATCCACGCCGCCGATGTTTACGCCATTGCGGGTGCGCGACGTGCTGCTCAAGAACCGCGTGGTCGTCTCGCCGATGGCGCAGTACGCGTGCATCGATGGCGTGGCGGGCGACTTTCACCTGGCCCATCTCGGTGCACGCGCGCTGGGCGGGGCCGGCCTGGTAATGGCCGAGATGACCTGTGTATCGGCCGACGCGCGCATCACGCCGCGCTGTCCGGGACTGTACCTGCCCGAACACACGCTGGCCTGGGCCCGCATCGTCGACTTCGTGCATGGGGCGAGCGACGCGAAAATCGGCGTCCAGCTGGGCCACGCGGGCGCCAAGGGCTCGACCCGGCCGATGTGGGAAGGCATCGACCAGCCGCTCGCGCACGGCAACTGGCCACTCGTGGCGGCGTCGCCCCAGCAATACCTGGCCGGCGTGTCGCAGATGGCGCGCCAGATGGACGACGCTGACATGGCACGTATCGAAGCCGATTTCGTGCGCGCCACGCTGGCCGCGGGTCAGGCGGGTTTCGACTGGCTCGAACTGCATTGCGCGCACGGTTACCTGCTCTCGGGTTTCATCTCGCCGCTGATCAACCGGCGCACTGACGCCTATGGCGGCAGTCTCGAAAACCGCTGCCGCTTTCCGCTGCGCGTGTTTGCCGCCGTGCGCGCGGCCTGGCCGGCGCACCTGCCGATCAGCGTGCGCATCTCGAGCCATGACTGGGTCGATGGTGGCATCACCCCGATGGACGCCGTGGAGATCGCGCGGCTGCTGCGCGCTGCCGGCGCCGACATGATCGATTGTTCGTCGGGGCAGGTGAGCAAGGCCGAGCACCCGGTGTACGGCCGCATGTACCAGACGCCGTTTTCCGACCGCATCCGCAACGAGGCCGGCATCCCGACGATCGCCGTCGGTGGCATCAGCGAGGCCGACCACGTCAACAGCATCATCTCCGCCGGCCGCGCCGATCTGTGCGCCGTGGGGCGTCCGCACCTGGCCAATCCCGCGTGGACGCTGAACGAGGCGGCGCGCATCGGCTACACTGGCGCCGCGTGGCCACGCCAGTACGTGCCCGGCAAGCAGCAACTCGAGCGCAATCTGGTGCGCGGGCGGCCAGGCACGTGACGGGGTCGTCCATTTTTCAATGCGTCATCAGGAGCAATGCATGCACGATCTAGCGGGACATCGAACGGGCCTGACCGGCTACGCGGCGCAGCATGTCGGCTTGTCGCTGGACCCCGCGACGCGCGTGGCGACGCTGACACTCGACCGGCCCGAGCGCAAGAACCCGCTCACGTTCGCCGCCTACGCCGAGCTGCGCGACCTGTTTCGCGCGCTGGCATATGCCGACGACGTCAAGGCTGTCGTGCTGACTGGCGCGGGCGAAAATTTCTGTTCGGGCGGCGACGTGCACGAGATCATCGGGCCGCTGACGCAGCTGGACATGCCGGGCCTGCTGGCCTTTACGCGCATGACGGGCGACCTCGTGAAAGCGATGCGCGCCTGTCCGCAGCCGATCGTCGCGGCAGTGGACGGCGTATGCGCTGGCGCCGGGGCGATCCTGGCGCTGGCCTCGGACATCCGTTACGCCACGGCGCGCAGCCGCACCGCCTTTTTGTTTACGCGCGTGGGTCTGGCCGGCTGCGACATGGGCGCCTGCGCCTTGCTGCCGCGCGTGATCGGCCAGGGGCGCGCGGCCGAACTGCTCTACACGGGCCGCTCGATGGGTGGCGAAGAGGGCGAGCGCTGGGGCTTCTTCAATCGCCTGTGCGCACCGGGCGACATACTCGCCGAGGCGCAGGTGTTTGCCGCGCAACTGGCGGCCGGCCCGACGTTCGCGCACGGCATGACCAAGAAGATGCTGCAGCAGGAATGGAATATGGGCGTCGACGAAGCCATCGAGGCCGAGGCGCAGGCGCAGGCCATCTGCATGATGACGCAGGATTTCCAGCGCGCCTACCAGGCGTTCGTGGGCAAGCAACGGCCGCAATTCGAGGGCAATTAATGGAGCACGATGTCCTCGACTGGCCGTTCTTCGATGCGCACCACGGTGTCCTGGTGCGTGAACTCGACGCCTGGGCTGCCGCGAACCTGGCCGACGCGCACGGCGTCGATGTCGACGCCGTCTGCCGCGCACTGGTCGCGCGCCTGGGGCAGGGCGGCTGGCTGCGCCACGCCGTGGCTGGCGTCGGGCATGGGGGCGCACACGCCGTCATCGACACCCGCGCCATTTGCCTGATCCGCGAAACGCTGGCGCGCCATGCGGGGCTGGCCGATTTTGCATTTGCAATGCAGGGCCTGGGTAGCGGGGCGATCTCGCTCTTCGGCAGCGATGAGCAGCGCCAAGGCTGGTTGCCGCGCGTGGCCGAAGGCAGCGCGATCGCTGCCTTTGCGCTGTCGGAGCCCGCGGCCGGCTCCGACGTCGCGGCCCTGCAGTGCGCCGCGCGCCGCGACGGCGATGCCTGGGTGCTCGATGGTGAAAAAACCTGGATCTCGAATGGCGGCATCGCCGACTTCTATGTCGTGTTCGCACGCACGGGCGACGTGACCGAACGCAGTGCACGCGGCATCTCGGCATTCATCGTCGATGCGGCCACACCTGGCCTCACGATCGCCGAGCGCATCGACGTGATCGCGCCGCATCCGCTGGCGCGCCTGCACTTCAACGGCTGCCGGGTGCCGGCCGCCTGTCTGGTTGGCGGCGAGGGCGATGGCTTCAAGATCGCGATGGCCACCCTCGATGTGTTTCGCACATCGGTGGCAGCAGCGGCGCTGGGTTTCGCGCGGCGCGCCATGGCCGAAGCACTGGCGCATGCGCAGGCGCGCCCCATGTTCGGCAAGCTGCTGGCCGACTTCCAGCTCACGCAGGCCCGGCTCGCGCAGATGGCGCTGGAGATCGACGCGGCTGCGCTGCTGACGTACCGCGCGGCGTGGCTGCGCGACAGCGGCAAGCGCGTGACAAAAGAAGCGGCGATGGCCAAGCTCGCCGCAACCGAATCGGCGCAGCGCGTGATCGACGGCGCGGTGCAGCTGTTTGGCGGGCAGGGCGTGCAACGGGGCCAGGTCGTCGAAGGCCTGTACCGCGAGATCCGCGCCCTGCGCATCTACGAGGGAGCCAGCGAAGTGCAGCTCCTGATCATCGCGCGCGAACTGCTCGCGCCGCAACACTGAGGCCGCATGCCGGGAGATTTGATGGAATTCTTGCAACCGCCTGGCTGGCCGCGCCCGAAAGGTTACGCCAACGGTGTCGTCGCGCGCGGCCGGCAGGTGCATGTCAGCGGGATGGTCGGCTGGACGCCCGCAGGCCGGTTCGAGACCGACGATTTCGTCGGGCAGTCGCGTCAGGCGCTGGCCAATATCGTGGCCGTGCTGCACGAAGCGGGCGCCGGTCCGGAACACATCGTGCGCATGACCTGGTATGTACTCGACAAGCGCGAATACCTCGATGCCGGGCCGGCGCTGGGTACGGCTTACCGCGAGGTCATCGGCCGCCATTATCCGGCCATGACGGCGGTGCAGGTGGCGGGCCTGATGGAAGACCGCGCGCGGGTGGAGATCGAAGTCACGGCGATCATTCCGGATTGAGCGCTGCCCGGACGAACGAATGGCCCCGCATGGGGGCCATTCATGGTCTTGCGCTATCGCGCCGCCTACCGTCAGGCGGGGCGACGCAGGAACGGGTTAGCGACGGCCTGCGCCACGCGCACCACCGCGTTCGATGAACGCTTTCATCTCCGCCAGGTCGTCATCCATCTGACGCTGTGGATCGACGCCCAGCATGCGTGCCACGCCGTGGCCCAGCACGCCCGCTGGTGGCGCGTAGCTGATGTGCACCGTCGCGCGCGTGCCGCCATTGACCGACTCGAACGTGACGCTGCCGTCCTGTTCGATTTCCGAGCCCGGCTCACTGCGCCACGAGAGGCGATCCGGACGCGACTGCTCGGTCATGACCGCATTCCATGCGTATTCCATGCCCGCCGGGCCGCGCACGACCCAGTGCGAACGGCGGTGGCCGAGGTCACGCACTTCGGTCACGTGCGACATGAAGCGCGGGAAGTTTTCCACGTCGGCCCAGGCATCGAACACTTCGCGTGGCGACGCATCGATGAAGATGCTGTTCTCCACTTCGACGCGGCTGGCGTCGCCGCGGTGACGCAGCGAATCGACCAGGTTGCGGCCACGGTCGCTGCGCAGCAGCACCGCCAGCGCGCCCAGGCCCAGCAGGGCGACGGCCGGCGAGCGACGCGCCAGACCGACGACGCTCAGCGCGCTCGTGCCCAGCAGGGCCGAGTTGGTCAGCGTCGGGCCGCGCGAGCCGAAGGCCTGCGTCAGGTGATCGGTCCATTCGCGCACCTGGTTGCCCACGGCGTTGGCGCGGGCACGGGCGCCGTTGCCGGCGCTGTGCGCGGCCTGCGCCAGGTTTTCACGGGCGATGTCGGCGCGTTCGCGTGCGCGGTCGGCAGCGTCGTCGGCGTTGCTGCGGGCCTTGTCGGCGGCGTCACTGGCGCTGCTGCGGGCCTTGTCGGCGGCGTAGCTGGCGCGGTCACGCGCATCGTTGGCGACGTGGTGCGCGCGCGAACGGACGTCGTCCGCATAGTCACGTGCATCGTCGGCGACGCGGGCAGCGCTGCTGCGGGCCGAGTCGGCGGCGTGCGACACGCGGTCACGTGCGGTGTCGGCGGCGTGCGATACGCGGTCACGGGCGTAGTCGGCGGCGTGCGAGGCGCGGTCGCGTGCATCGTACGATGCTTCAGCCAGACGGCCGCGCGCGCGTTCTAGGCGGTCGCGCGTTTCGTGCGATGCCTCGGCCAGACGGTCACCGGCAGCGTGGGCGGCGCCGGCCAGGCGCGCACCGGCGCGCACGTAGACCGATTCGGCGCGCTCGCGCGCCGAATCAAAGCGCTCACCGGCAGCGTGCAGCGCGTAGTCGAGTTTGTCGGCGCTGCGGTGACGCGCGTCGCGCAGGGCGCTCTTGGCGCGTGCACGGCGCTTCGGGCCGCGGTCGGGGTCAAAGGCATACATCAGCAGGGCGCCAGCCACTGCAGCGCCAATCCATTTACCTGCGTTGGTTCCCTGATCGTTCGATTCGTTCATGTCGGCTCCTCTCGGTTAGTTGTACTGTGTCGTGCTGGACCTTGTTGCCTGGGCGGTGCCACGGCATACTCGGCCCATCACTGGTCTGTTACTGACGATTCATCGTGCTTTGCAGCGTGCTTTGCAGCGTAATTTCGCACACATAAAAAAACGCACCGCTTCGCAGTCATGCGTTGCAGTGCGTTCCGGCGAACCACCAGGCGATTCAGGCAAAGCCCAATGCGCAATGGATGGTCAGACGACGTGCTTTGTCACCCTGCTTTTTGCAGGATCAGTAGCAGTACGCCGTTCTCGAGCTTCACCGATGCGAGAGCGCTTGCGACGCCGTCGGTTTGGTGAAGCCGCGCAGGTATCTGCGTGCATTGCATTCAGCATACACCACGGTTTCGCGTTCCCGGCGTTCGTTTGCCGCATGGCAATTGACTTGGATCCAGCCTTGACGACGAGGCTGTTCAAGGACTTCGGGTGGGCTGCGCCACACGCGACGGGATTCTGGTACGGTGGTTGCCAATGAAACAAGGAGAGATCATGAATCACCATATCGTTCGCATGCTGCCTAATTTCGAAGCGGCCGAGGCGGCCCGCAATGGCTTGCTGGCCGAGGGCTTCGATGGCGAGGGCATCAATGTCAATGTCACGACCGACGAAGCCGGTCCTGCCGAAAGCAATTTCTATGTGGGCGACTCGCCCGCTGTCAAAGGCGGCACCGATTATGAAGATGTTTTCAAGCCCGCTGTTCGCGGCGATCTGTGCATGATGACGGTGAGCGTGGCAGAAGCCTTCCAGCTCGAACGGGCTGCCGCCATCCTGGAACACCACGGCGGAATCGACGTCGATCCCGCCCACGGCGCAGCCAGCAGCACCTTCTGACGCTGTATCAGCGCTGGACGGCGGCAGATCAGTGACCGGCGCGTGACGTCAGTGCAAGGCGCGGCACCGTGCCCGGGTGAAGCTGGCCTGCGGTCAGTTTGAACAAGCTGACTGCACCGGTCAGATGATGTGCCTGCGTGTGCAGCGACGCCGACGCCGATGCCGCTTCTTCGACCAGAGCTGCGTTTTGCTGCATCGTGCTGTCCATGTCGAGGATGGTGTCGTTGATTTGTTTCAGCTCCACCTGCTGCGCTTGTCCAGCATCCGCGATTTCCCCGATGATATCCGTCACGCGCTTGACGCTCGCGACGATGTCATCCATGGTGCTGCCGGCTTCGCCGACCAGTTTGCTGCCTGCCTCGACCTTTGCAACCGAGTCGCCAATGAGCGTCTTGACGTCCCTGGCCGCTGCCGCCGAGCGCTGGGCCAGGTTGCGAACTTCAGCGGCAACGACAGCAAAGCCGCGACCTTGTTCACCCGCTCGTGCTGCTTCGACGGCCGCATTCAGTGCCAGGATATTGGTCTGGAAGGCGATGCCATCGATCACGCTGATGATGTCGACGATCTTGGTCGATGAGGCATTGATCGACGCCATCGTCGTGACCACTTGAGAAACGATCGTGCCGCCGTGGGTGGCTACATCGGAAGCTGACAGTGCCAGCGTGTTGGCCTGGCGCGCATACTCGCCGTTCTCGCGTACCGTGCCGGCCAGCGTTTCCATCGACGCGGTGGTCTTGTCGAGCGAAGCGACCTGCTGCTCGGTACGTGCCGACAGATCCAGATTGCCTTGCGCGATCTGCGATGAGGCGGCGGCGATGGCGTCCGTGCCCTGACGTACTTCGCTCACGACGTTGGCAAGGCCTTGCTGCATTCTATCAAGCGACGACATCAGTTGCGCGATCTCGTCCTTGCCTTCGATCGTGATGTGATGGGTCAGGTCACCACCGGCCACGGCGTCCGCTGCACTGACCGCCTGGCGGATCGAGCGTGTGATATTACGCAGTACCAGCAACACAATGGTGCTCAGTACCACACCGCAAATCGCCAGGAACACGACGGCGCGCCACAGGTCGCCAACGAACGCGTCATGCAGGTCATCCATATAGAGACCCGTCATGAAGGTCCAGTCCCACGGCTTGTAGGTGAGCACATAGGCACCTTTCGGGAACACCTGCTGCTGGTCCGGGTGGCCTGGCTTGGGCCAGACGTATTCAACCCAGCCTTCTCCGCTGTCTTTGGCAATGGCCGCCACGTTGCGGTACAAGTAGGTGCCGTTGGTATCCTTGAAGTCGCTGAGGTCCTTGCCGATCAGCTCTGCCTTGACCGGGTGCATCAGCATTTTCGGGGCTGAATCGACGAC
>Ga0308163_10001739_pt1 | contig 22172 bp, 20 predicted proteins | sample PhyTR1_FD_201037 | JGI IMG/M metagenome (GOLD analysis project Ga0308163, IMG submission 201037) | Phyllosphere microbial communities from UC Gill Tract Community Farm, Albany, California, United States - DLSLT.R1 | ecosystem: Host-associated > Plants > Phyllosphere > Unclassified | place: USA... | reverse complement strand
AAACAAGGCGCTCGTAGTGCCACCCTTGCGTCAAAGCTTACAACCCTCCTCTGCACCCCCCTTTCTGTCCCTCCGTACCTCGTGGTAAAGCCTGCGCGCGCCCCTGTAGATCGTATGCCCCCTACGTGACAACGCCCACTGCAGTTCATTGGCAGTACTCGCCTGTATGCATTTGGAAAGCGAGATTTTTCACGAGACAACACAGGGGCATCACTTATGATTTTTTTTCAGGGCAAAAGAATTTTCAGCGCCATTTTCGACATGGACGGGACCATGTTCGATACCGAGCGCTTGCGTTTCAAGACGTTGAAACAGGCTTCCTTGGAGATTTTCGGCAAGGCATTGAGCGAGGAAACCTTGATCGGCTCACTTGGCCTGAGCGCCAAGAAGGCTGAAGCCCTCGCCAAATCTCACAACGGTGATGACTTCCCGTACGCGCAGATTCGCAAGCGCGCGGATGAACTTGAGCTGGAGTACGTGCGTAATAACGGCGTGCCGATCAAGGACGGTTTGCTGGAAGTCCTGGAACGGTTACGCAAGTCAGGCTTGACCATGGCAGTGGCCACTTCAAGCCGCCGTGCCATTGCCGAGGAATATTTGATCAATGCAAATGTGCTCAAATATTTCGACATAACCGTCTGTGGCGACGAGGTCAGCCAGGGTAAACCGCATCCAGAGATATTCCTGCGGGCAGCCAGTGCCCTTAATTGCGAGCCTGGCCAATGCTTCATGATCGAAGATTCGGAAAACGGCATGCTGTCGGCGATACGCGCCGAAGGGCAAGCCATTCTGATCGAAGACATCAAGCCGCCGGCGCCCGAGGTCAAAGCGGGCGCGCTCAAAGCATACCGCAGCATGAATGAATTTCTGGGCGACTTGAGTGACTGCGTTCCAGACCTGGGCATGCCAGAACTGAGTGAGCCGTTTCCTTCGTCATTGAACCAGTTCCGTGTCGGCATCCATGGCTTCGGGGCCATTGGTGGCGGCTACCTGACGCAAGTGTTCTCCCATTGGGATGGCTACACCCGGCCTTACGAAATCATCGCCGCGACCCGTTCCCGCATGCTTAGGGAAACCGTCTCCGCCTTCGGCCGTTATAGCGTGCGCTACGGGGCCACCTCGTTCGACCAGACCATTGAAAATGTTCGCATGATCGACATGGACGATGACGAAGCGGTCATCGACATGTACAACACCGCTGAAATCATCGGGCTGAGCCTGCCAGAACAGGCGATCCGAAAACAGGCCAATGTCATTGCCAGAGGCTTGTTACGACGCTTCGAGCTGCGGGGTCGCGAGCTGACCATTTTGATCGTACTGAACAAAATTGGCGGTGCAGCGTTCGTGCGGTTACATGTGCAAGCGGAGCTGGAGCTACTGTGTTCGCCAGAGGTCAGCAAACAGATACTGCAAAAAACCCATTTCGCAGAAACAGTGGTCAGCCGCATCGTTTCCAAGATCAGCAATGACGCTCTGATTCGACAACTGCGCATCAAGTCGCAGATGTTCCAGAACAGCCTTGAAGGCGAGCCTGCCGTAGCCCGCAAGCCCTCGACGCCGGTACCTGAGTACGCGCGACTGATCGGGCGCTTCAGCCCTTTCGCGCAGTCCAGCAGCGCCATGAGTCAGCTGCACCTCATCCTGTTCAACAGCGAGCCCGACATGCTGCTGTATGTAGAACGCGGCAGTGACCTGCTGGAGCGCCTGCGCCAGGTGAAAACGGTCACTGATATCGGCCAGATACAGATCATAAAAAACCGGCTGTGGAACGGTCCTCACGCAATCATCGCCTGGTACGCAAGCCTGCTGGGCCATGCGTGGATCGGCCAGGGCATGGGCGATGCCCGCGTGAGCGCTCTGGCCGAGCGCCTGATCCGCCAGGAAGTCGCGCCGGCACTGATCGCTGAAGACCCGGACATGTCAGAGGCTGTCAGCGGATTTGCAACGACCTTTCTGGAACGCTGCAAGACGTCGTTCAAAGATCCTTGCGCCCGTGTAGGACGCGATCCATTGCGCAAGCTCCAACGCAACGAGCGCATCCTGAGCAGCATCGATCTTGCACGCAAGCATGGCATTCAAACCCCCGCCCTCGCCTTCGGGGCCGCCCTTGCCATTCACTATGCACTGCGTTGCAAAGACAGCAAGGATGTGGAAGCCGAAGTCATGAAACAGCTCTACAAGGACAGCGACGGGAATGTCGAAGCCGTGCTTACCCATAACGGCGACTACAACGGCAAACCCTATCCAGGAATGGACCCGATCAATGACGCGGAATTGATCGATACCATTTCAAGTAATTTTCGGCAGTTGCAGCAACAGGATTCGAGCCACTGGAAAATTCCATTTCCGGTAGAGAGTGCGTCCACCCGGTACGAAGCTTAAGCACCACCTTGCCCCGCGCTGTTTGATCAATCGATTGATCGTTTCTGGCCGATGGCTGACCGCCAGCTATCGGCCCAGAGTGTGTAAAAACGTCACGAGCGAAGACAAGACAAGGCAAAAACAGGCGAAAAACGGCCGGGGTCGCGCCCGACGTCCAGGTGTTCTAAATGAGCATTTTTCGCCTGGTTTTAACGCAGTATTGTGTGCGTTACGCCGAAGTTGTCCAGCCTGCAGCAGTTTTCACACAGTCTGCCACGTACTCATTTGAAAGAAGACTGCTAGCCCATGCCTATTTCCCTGAAACGCCGACCGTTGCTGCGCGTTGCACTGGTCGGCCTGCTCGCCACCCTCCTCGCCCCATTGGCCAGTGCCGATGCCAAGCGCTTGCGGATTGGCATCACCCTGCATCCGTATTACAGCTATGTCAGCAATATTGTCGGCGACAAGGCCGAGGTCGTGCCTTTGATCCCGGCCGGGTTCAACCCCCATGCTTATGAGCCCCGCGCCGATGACATCAAGCGCATCGGTTCGCTGGATGTCGTAGTGCTCAACGGCGTTGGCCACGATGACTTCGCCGACCGCATGATTGCCGCCAGCGAAAAACCCGATATCCCGGTGATCGAAGCCAACCAGGACGTGCCGCTGCTGGCCGCCACCGGCGTGGCTGCGCGCGGTGCCGGCAAAGTGGTCAACCCGCACACCTTCCTGTCGATCAGTGCGTCCATTGCGCAGGTCAACAACATCGCCCGGGAACTGGGCAAGCTTGACCCCGACAACGCCAAGACCTACACCGCCAACGCCCGCGCCTACGGCAAGCGTCTGCGCCAGATGCGCGCCGATGCCCTGGCCAAACTGACCAAGGCCCCGAATGCCGACCTGCGGGTGGCCACGGTCCATGCGGCATACGATTACCTGCTGCGCGAGTTCGGCCTTGAGGTCACAGCGGTCGTCGAACCTGCACACGGTATCGAGCCAAGCCCGAGCCAGCTGAAGAAAACCATCGATCAACTGCGCGAGCTGGACGTGAAGGTGATTTTCTCGGAAATGGACTTCCCGTCCACTTACGTCGAAACGATCCAGCGTGAATCCGGGGTGAAGCTCTACCCGCTGTCGCACATTTCCTACGGTGAATACACCGCCGACAAGTACGAGAAGGAAATGGCCGGCAACCTGGATACCGTGGTACGCGCCATTCAGGAGGCCGGAGCATGACCGTTGCAGAAAGAATCGCGGTAACTGGCAACGGGCCGGGGATCGAATTTGCCGACGTCAGCCTGACCCTCGGGCGCACGGTCATTCTTGATCAGGTCAGCTTCAAGGTTCGTCCCGGCAGCGTCCATGCGCTGGTCGGCCCTAACGGCGGCGGCAAGAGCTCGTTGATCAAGACCATGCTGGGGCAAATGCCCCATCAGGGCCAGTTGAGCCTGCAATGGCCCGACTCGCCAGGGCTGATTGGCTATGTGCCGCAAGCTCTGGAGTTTGACCGTGGACTGCCGATTACCGTCGACGATTTCATGGCCGCCATGTGCCAGCGCCGCCCGGCCTTTCTCGGCCTGTCGAAGCATTACGCAGAAGCCATTGGCGACGCACTGGAGCGCGTCGGCATGCAGGACAAGCGCAAGCGCCGCATGGGCGCACTGTCCGGCGGCGAACGCCAGCGTGTGTTGCTGGCGCAGGGTTTGATCCCGTCGCCGCAACTGCTGGTGCTGGATGAACCGATGTCGGCGCTGGATGAAGCCGGTATTCAGGTGTTTGAACGTCTGCTGGGTGACTGGCGCCAGGCGGGCATCACAGTGATGTGGATCGAGCACGATCTGGAAGCCGTGAAGCGTCTGGCCGATAACGTCACGGGCCTGAACCGTCGCGTGCTGTTCGATGAGCCAGCGGCTACCGCCCTGACCCCGGATCGCCTGCTGACCCTGTTCTCCGCCCATCCTCGCGTCGCTGAAAAAACCAACGGGAGCGCTGCCTGATGGACTACGAGCAGTTTCGTCTTTTCATTCAAGGCCTGGCGTCGTCCGGCTATTTGCCGGAAGCCCTGGCCTACGGCTTCGTGGTCAATGCGCTGCTGGCGGGGTTATTGATTGGTCCGGTGCTCGGTGGCCTGGGCACTCTGGTGGTGGTCAAGCGCTTTGCGTTTTTCTCCGAAGCCGTGGGCCATGCCGCGCTGACCGGGGTGGCCGTTGGCATTCTGCTGGGTGAACCCTACACCAGCCCTTACGGTGCGCTGTTCGGCTATTGCCTGTTGTTCGGCATCGTCCTCAACTACCTGCGCAACCGCACCGGTCTGGCGCCGGATACGCTGATCGGGGTGTTCCTGTCAGTGTCCCTGGCCTTCGGTGCCAGCCTGCTGCTGATTCTGGCAGGCAAGATCAACATTCACATTCTGGAAAACGTGCTGTTCGGTTCGGTGTTGACGGTCAATGGCGGCGACCTGCTGGTGCTGGCGGTGGTGGGATCACTGGTCATGGGCCTGAGCCTGCCGCTGTACAACCGCATCATGCTGGCCAGTTTCAACCCGCAGCTGGCTGCCGTGCGCGGCGTGGCGGTCAAGGCGCTGGATTACCTATTCGTGATTCTGGTAACGCTGATTACCGTCGCTGCCGTGAAAGTCATCGGCGCAATCCTCGTCGGCGCCCTGCTGGTCATCCCGGCCGCCGCGGCACGCTTGCTGAGCCAGTCGCTGAAAGGCTTCTTCTGGGTATCGGTGGGCATCGCGACTGTCAGCACCCTGTGCGGCATTCTGCTGCCGATCATGTTCGACCTGCCCGTCCCATCCGGCGCGGCGATCATTCTGGTCGCGGGCATCGCTTTCGCCCTGGCTGCCATCGCGCGCGGTACCGTACCGAGCCTCAAAGGGAATATTGGATAAATGTTGCGTAAATTGACTCTGGCACTGGCCATCTCCGGCCTGCTTGCCACCACCGCCCATGCCGCCCCCGTCACGACTGATCAACAGGCGCCTGTGCGGGTTCTGGCCAGCCTGCCGATCACCTTTGGCCTCGGCCAAATCCTGCTCAAGGACAGCGGCGTGGTGCTTGAACGCGCCGCTGCAGCCAACCTGCCCGGCTCACGTCAGACGGCGTACTTCACCGGTCGCGGTGTTGAGGCACTGCGTAAATTGTCGGTCGATGCCGACGCGGTAATTGGCTTGCGCTCGATCTGGGCCGATGATCCGCTGTATCCCAACGCCCGCCGCAGCAACATTCGTATCGTCGAGATCGATGCGGCGCGCCCGGTCGATGGCAGCTTGCCGGGTATTGCCGTACAGCCGGGTCAGGGCATTGACGGTCTGAACAGCCAGCCGTGGCTTTCCAGCAATAATATGGGGCGCATGGCGGATGTGACGGCTGCGGATCTGGTGCGTCTTGCCCCGGCTGCCAAACCGCGGATCGAAGCCAACCTGTCAGCGCTCAAGCAGCAACTGCTGAAACTGAGCGCCGACAGCGAAGCCGCCCTGGCCAGTGCAGACAACCTGAGTGTGGTGAGCCTTTCCGATCACTTTAGCTACCTGATCAGCGGGCTGAACCTGGAGCTGGCCGGCACGCAGATATTGGCCGACGACCAGTGGACGCCTGAAGCCCTGCAAAAGCTGAGCGAAACACTGAAGGACAACGACGTGGCACTGGTATTGGATCATCGCCAACCGCCAGAGCCGGTGAAGGCCGCCATCAGTGCAGCGGGCAGCAAGTTGCTGGTACTGACGGTCGATAGCGAAGATCCCTTGGCTGAGTTGCAGGGCAACATCGGCCAGGTGACTCAGGCGTTGGCTGGGAAGAAGTAGACACCGTTGTGTACCCATGGGACCGGATTCATCCGGGAAGGCGGCAATCCTGACGACGGGAATGCACTGGATGTATTGGCCTCTTCCCGGATAAATCCGGCCCCAAGGGGTCAGCGTTTGAATGTGCGACTGTGCGTCACCTACCTACTGCGCCTTCTTGCGATACGCCATCGAATCATCGATCCGTTTAAGGATGTAATCCCCTGCCGCCACCGGCGGGTACAGGCTGGCCGCGGGGTCGATACCCAGATCGCAGGGGTCGACCACCGCGCTGTAGGTCGGGTCATAAAACGTCGCGATGGAATAGCGTTCGTGGCCGGACTTGTTGATCACCCGATGCAAGGTTGAACGGAAACGGTCATTGGACCAGCGCGCCAGCAAATCTCCGACGTTCACCACCAGGCTGCCATGGATGGGCGTGGCGTCGATCCACTGGTTGGAGCCCAGCTCCCGAACCTGCAAACCGCCGCTGTCGTCCTGATACAGCAAGGTGATGCAGCCATAGTCGGTGTGGGGCGCTACGCCAAACTGATCGGCCTCTGCCATGGGCGGGTGCGGTGGGTAATAGACCATCTGCGTGCGCTGTAGGCGTTTGTCATATTTGCCACTGAAAAAATCCTCATCGATCCCCAGGCCCGCCGCCACGGCTTTCAATAAATCCGCCCCGGCCTTGGCAATTTCTGCGTAATAGTCGTCCAGCGCTTCGCGCAATTCAGGCATGAACGGCGGCCATTGGTTAGGGCCGCGCAAGGCTTCCCCGGCGAGCACATTCGGGTCGTCTTCGGGCAATTCCAGGCCTATGCTGAAAAACTCCTTGTGATCGGGCCGTGTCGCCTCGTACATGAGCGCGCCACCCAGGGCATGCCAGCCACGGTGGCGTTTATTGACCGCCACCTGGCGTTTGACCTCTGTGGGATAGGCGAAGAATGTGCGCGCCGCCGCCATGGCCCGATCAATAACTGCCTGAGGCACGCCATGTTGGGTAATGTAGAAAAACCCGGTTTCGCCGCAGGCCTGGCGAATGGCTGCACCGACGCGCTGGATACTGGCTGGATCTCCCTGACGTACGCCGGTCATGTCGATCAATGGCAAACGGGTACTGGTCATGCGGGCTCCGAATCAGGTCGCGGTATATACAGGCTCAAGCATTTACTATGCCGCCCTCATTCCCAGCCCTCACTCAAGACAAGGGCAGTTACCGTTGGAACAATTTATTCACTGATCGAACCGGTCTTTCTGGCCCCTCAAAGCGTTCCCTGGCGCCCCAACATCGGGCGACGCGAACACAAATGGTGCAACTTTTGGTGACATGCAATTGGTAAAGCGTCTTTGAAGGGTTGCCCGGCAGCCTTGAGAAAACCCGAATAATCGGAAAATATTTTGCTTGGCCCGGCTTTTGCGTAACCTGTATATACAGGATGATATGACCCAGACGCCTGACTCCGGAATAACCCTCCAGACGGGTCGGCAGACACTACAACTCCAAGCAGGAACACGCACCATGCCAGCATCACTTCTTCTCAAGCCCGGTCAATTCAACCTCGATCAATTGCGCGCCATTTATCAGCAGCAAAGCCCATTCGAACTTGACCCTGCGGCCCGTGAAGTGGTCGATGCCAGCACCCGCACGGTCAATGAAATCATCGCCAATCAGCGCACCGTGTACGGCATCAACACCGGCTTTGGCCTGCTGGCGCGGACTTCCATTCCCACCGAGTCGCTGGCCAAACTGCAACGCAACCTGTTGCTGTCCCACTGCACTGGAACCGGCCCGCTGCTGGATGACGCCAGCGTCGCGCTGATCATGGCATTGAAGGTCGGCTCCCTGGCCCGGGGCTTTTCCGGGATTCGCTGGGAGGTGATTCAGGCCCTGAGCGCACTGTATGCCGCGAAGGTATATCCGTGCATTCCATCCCAGGGCTCCGTGGGCGCATCAGGCGACCTGGCACCTCTGGCGCACATGTCGGCCGTATTGATCGGCGTTGGCCGGGTTCGCCATCAGGGGCGCGAGATGGACGCCGTTGAAGGCCTGGCGCTGGCCGGCCTAGAGCCGATGGTACTGGGGCCAAAAGAAGGTCTGGCGCTGATCAACGGCACCCAGGTTTCCACGGCCCTGGCCCTGCGCGGCTTGTTTGCCACGGAAAAACTGTTCACCGCCGCAGTGGTCGCCGGCAGCCTGAGTGTCGAAGCGCTGAAAGGCTCCGACGTGCCATTCGACCCGCGTATTCAGGCGGTTCGCGGCCAGCCAGGGCAGATCGATGTAGCGGTGCTGTACCGCGAACTGCTGGCCAAAAGCGAAATCCGTGATTCGCACATCGATTGCGGCCGCGTGCAAGACCCGTACTCCCTGCGCTGCCAGCCGCAAGTCATGGGCGCCTGCCTGGATCACATGCGCTTCGCCGCCAGTGTCTTCCTGCGCGAAGCCAATGCCGTGTCGGATAACCCACTGGTGTTCAGCGCCGACGGTGACGTGCTGTCGGGCGGTAACTTCCATGCCGAGCCGGTGGCCATGGCCTCAGACGTCCTGGCCCTGGCGATTTCAGAAATTGGTGCCCTATCGGAGCGCCGTATCGCACAACTGGTCGACCCCGCCCTGTCCGGCCTGCCAGCGTTCCTGGTCAAGGAAGGCGGCCTCAATTCCGGCTTCATGATTGCCCAGGTGACGGCGGCAGCACTGGCTTCGGAGAACAAGACGCTGGCCCATCCCGCATCGGTGGACAGCCTGCCAACCTCCGCCAATCAGGAAGACCACGTGTCCATGGCGACGTTTGCGGCACGCCGTTTGCTGGACATGGCAGGCAACAGTAGCGCTGTTGTGGCCATTGAATTGCTGGGCGCAGCGCAAGGTGTGGATCTGCATGCCCCGCTGCACACCTCGGAAAAGCTCAGCGAAGTGCTGGAGATGATCCGCAGCGAAGTGGCTCATTACGACGAAGACCGCTACTTCGCCCCGGATATCGCCGCCGCGCGGGCCTGGGTTGAAGGTGGTGCGTTTGCCCGCTGGTTGCCGTTTGAGCGCCTGTACGGCTGATCCTCGTCTGGTGCGGCGGATGCGAATCCGCCGACAGCGCTGCTTTCCATTTTCTCGTTAAGGATTCGCATGCGCCGTTACCACCTGGGCCCCGACTTTCGTCGGGCCCACAGCATCGCCGAACTGGCTGCCATGGCCCGCCACCGCCTGCCACATTTCGCCTGGGAATATCTGGAAGGCGGTGCGGAAGAAGAACTCACCCTCAAACGTAATCGCCAGGCCTTCGCCGACATCGGGTTTATGCCCCAGACCCTGGTGCCCTTTGGCGAAGCCAACACCCGGCGCAGCCTGTTTGGTCGTGAACTGCCACTGCCCATCGCCATCGGGCCTACCGGCTACAACGGCATGCTGTACAAGGACGCCGACATCCATCTGGCGCGGGCCGCCACCGAACGCGGTCTGCCTTTCAGTCTGAGCACGGTGTCTACCAGCTCCATGGAACAGGTGGTTGCCGCTGTCCCCGACGTCAATCTGTGGCTGCAGCTGTATTGCCTGCGCGACGCTGCGATTCAGGAAGACATGCTGCAACGGGCCACCGCCGTCGGTTGCAAGACTTTGTTGTTGACCAGCGACGCCGTGTTGCTGGGCAAGCGCGAATGGGACAGGCGCAACTTCGTTCGCCCTCGCCAGCTCAGCCTGCGCAACAAACTTGATGTGCTGCGTCATCCGCGCTGGATCCATCAGGCGCTATGGCCAAACGGTATGCCGAGCCTGGCCAACCTTGAACGCTATCTGCCCCCGGAGCAGCGCAATGCCGGTGGTGGCGCGCACTTCATGGGCGCGCAAATGAACACCGAGCTGGACTGGGAGTTTCTTGCCCGGCTGCGTGATCGCTGGTCTGACCGTCTGGTGCTCAAGGGCGTGATGCACCCCGGTGACGCCGAAAAAGCCGTCGCCCTGGGACTCGATGGCATTGTCATTACCAACCATGGCGGCAGGCAACTGGATGGCGTGCCGGCCAGCATCGACTGCCTGCCCGCCATCGCCGCCGTCGCCAAAGGCAAACTGACCTTGCTGCTGGACAGCGGCATCCGTCGTGGCACCGACATCGTCAAAGCCTGCGCGCTGGGGGCCGACGCCGTGTTGCTGGGCCGGGCAACCCTGTATGGCGTTGCCGTGGGTGGTCAGGCCGGTGCCGGGCATGCTCTGGACCTGCTGGCCGAAGAACTGCGACTGGCGTTGTACCTGCTGGGCCAGCCGGACCTCTCCGGAGTGCGCGCCAGCTTTTCCCCTTCTTGCACGGTGAGCTGAACCGATGAACGATTTGCAACAGACCCTCGCTCAATTGCGCCTGGCGCTGGGCGACGCTCAGGTGTTGACCGGCGCGGCCATCAGCGAGCGGCATTACAGTGACTGGACCCGCCACGCACCGACGTGCCCGGCCGCGTTGCTGTTGCCCCGCGACACCGAGCAAGTCGCTGCCGCATTGCGCATCTGCAATGCCGCGCAACAACCGGTAGTGCCTCAGGGCGGAATGACCGGCCTGGCGGGCGGCGCAATCCCACGCGCCACGGACATTGCACTGTCCCTGGAACGCTTGCGGGGTATCGAAGAAATCGATCCCGCCGCCGCTACGGTAAGCGTCCGCGCCGGCACCACATTGCAGGACATCCAGCAGGCCGTGCACGACGCAGGCTTCCTGTTCCCGCTGGACCTCGGTGCCCGGGGCTCCTGCCAGATTGGCGGCAACATCGCGACCAACGCAGGCGGCAACGCGGTGATTCGTTACGGCATGACCCGGGAACTGGTGCTCGGCCTTGAGGTGGTGCTGGCCGATGGTCGGGTGCTGAACCTGATGAACAAGATGATCAAGAACAACTGCGGCTATGACCTGAAACAGTGCTTCATTGGCAGTGAAGGCACGCTTGGGGTGATTACCCGTGCGGTGTTGAAACTGGCCCCGCAAACAGGCGAGACCACTACCCTGCTCTGCGCACTGCCGAATTACGCCAGCGCGGTGGCATTACTGCGCCGGATTCAGCGCAGCGCCGGTACGCCCCAGGCGTATGAACTGATGTGGCAGGATTTCTTCCGCATGGGCGTGTCCTGGCTGGAAAACCCGGTGTCGCCGATGCCGGATGAGCATCCGCTGTATGTGTTGCTGGAGTCTTCCGCCTCCCGCGAAGTGCTGGAGCACACCCTGGAAGCGGCTCTTGAGGCGGGCGAAGTGGTAGATGCCATCCTTGCCAGCTCCCAGACCCAGGCACGCAGTTTATGGAAAATCCGCGAGGCCACCGGAGAGTTTCCCGTTCGCCTGGCGCCCCTGAATTTCGATATCAGCTTGCCCATCGGCCAGATCGGGGAGTTTGCCGACCGCTGTCGGGCGCGTCTGGACGAGCGTTGGCCGGGCAATCACAGCGTCTACTTCGGGCACATTGGCGACAGCAACCTGCACCTGACCGTGGACTGCAATTCCCTGCCCCAGCCAGCACCGATCCTGGAGATTGAAGAGCTGGTCTACCGCGCAGTCGGCGAAATGGGCGGTGCGGTGTCCGCCGAGCATGGCATCGGCCTGCTCAAGCGCGAGTTTCTCCACCACTCGGTCAGCGACGAAGCCCTGGCGACCATGGGCCAGCTCAAAGCCTGCTTTGACCCCAACGGCATTCTCAACCCCGGAAAGATTCTCGGCTGAGTACGGTTGTATATACCGGTATGGCACGCTAACTGCAGCTTCGCCCACAGATCAGCGAGCCATCAATACGCATCACGACAGTCCTTACCGAGACGAAGGAGAGTTAACCCATGCAACTCGATTCCCTGTTCAGTAAAACAGTCAAAAGCCTGAGCATCGCCGTGGCCTTGGCGCTATTGCCGTTGTCGGCCCATGCCGACCAGTTGGCCGACGTGAAAAAAGCCGGTGAGCTGGTGGTCGGCACTGAGTTGCAGTTTGCCCCGTTCGACTTCACCGAGAACGGCAAACAGAAAGGCCTGAATGCCGAGTTGTTCGAAGAGTTGGGCAAGGAGCTGGGGGTCAAGATCAAGTTCATCGACCTGCCATGGCCGAGCGTGCTGCCAGGCCTGGAAGCGAAGAAGTTCGACATGGTTGCCGGCCCGATCATCGAAACCAAGGCCCGTCAGGAGCGCTACCACTTTGTGCTGCCCATCGCCGAGGCCACCGTTGCGCTGATGGTCGGCGCCAAGGACGACAGCATCAAGAAGCCTGAAGACATCTCCGGCAAAACCGTCGGCGCAGGCAAGGGTTCGGCTCAGCTGGAAGAGCTGAAGAAATTCGCTGAAACCCTGCCGGAAAAAGTCACCATTCGTGAATACGTCGATAACAACCAGGCCTACGCCGACTTGGCTGCCAAGCGCATCGTGGCCGTGGCCAACTCCCTGCCGAACATTTCTTACGTCGCCGCACAGCGCGCCAATTTGTACAAAGTGGTGCAGCCGCCGTTTGGTAAAAAATCCTACTTCGCCTACCTGGGTCGCAAGGATGCCGAATCGCAAAGCCTGATCGCTGCGCTGGACGCCGCCATTCTGAAAATGCACGCCGACGGCCGTCTGGCTGCCCTGCAGAAAAAATGGCTGGGCGCGGAAATGGACGTGCCGAAGGCTGAGTTCACGCCGACCTGGTGAGCCCGGGCTTAAAGGTTTTTTGTAAGAGCTGCCGAAGGCTGCGAAAAGGATGCTTTCTGACCCACCGCCATTCGCAGCCTGCGGCAGCTCCTACACGAGATTCACTTTACTGCCTGTTCAGGAGACACGATGTTCGATTGGCCCCTGCTGCTGCAAAACCTGCCGTTGATGCTGGAGGCGTTGGTGGTGACCCTGCAAGTCACCCTCGCGGCCCTGGCCATAGGTTTTGTCATCGGCGTTGTGGTCGGCAGCCTGCGGTTGTCGTCCGTCCCGCTGTTCAGGCGCCTGGGTGGTGCCTACATATTTGTGTTCCGCGGCATTCCGCTGCTGGTGCAACTGCTGTTCATTTATTACTTCCTGCCCCGCATCGGCCTGCCCAATGTGTCGCCCACCGTGGCGGCGATCATCGGCCTGTCCCTGGCGGATTCCTCGCCATCCCCGAAGGCCAACTGGAAGCCGCCGGGCTGCTGGGCCTGAGCAGTACACAAATGCTGGTGCGGATTCGCGTGCCGCAAGCCGTGCGGCTCACGTTGCCGGCATTGGTCAATGAAATGATCCTGCTGATCAAGGCCTCGTCGCTGGTCTCGGTGGTCGGTCTGGCTGACCTGACCCGTACCGCGCAGAACATGGCCGCCAGCGACTACCTGTTCGTTCAGGATTACCTGATGCTGGCGGCCTTCTATTGCCTGATCAACATCCCGCTGGCGTTTTGCGGCGGGCTGCTGGAGAAACGGCTGAAGGGGCATCTGGCATGATTTTCGATCCCGGCATCATCACCGATCACCTGGATGAAATCGGCTCCGGCTTTCTGGTCACGCTGGGCACATGGACCAGCGGCGTGGTGCTCGGCATCGGCCTCGGGCTGCTGATCGCCATCGCCCAGTTGTTCGGCAACGCACTGGTGCGCGCGCCACTGCGGGTGTTCATCGAGCTGATTCGCAGCACGCCGTTTCTGGTCCAGCTATTCCTGGTGTACTACGCAGGCCCGGCTTTCGGCCTGAGCCTGGAGCCGGTTCCGGCCGGGATTCTCAGCCTCGGCGTGTATGGCAGCGTGTATTTCGCGGAGATTTTCCGTACCGGCTTCGAGTCGGTGGCCAGGGGCCAACTGGAAGCCGCTGATTGCCTGGGCATCACCCGCTGGCAATGCATCATGCGCATCCAGGTCCCGCAAATGCTGGTGATTATTTTGCCCGCGCTGGTCAATCTGGTGACCATCCTGTGCAAGGAAACCGCCGTGCTGTCGATCATCACCATCCCGGAACTGACCATGGTCCTGACCGGCATTGGCTCGGAAACCTTCGCCTTTGTCGAAACCCTGCTGGTGCTCTGCATCGGTTATCTGCTGCTGGTGGAAGCCTGCTCACGGCTGGGTATGTTCCTCGAACGACGGGTCGGCCGCTTCATGAACAGGCAGGCACAATGAACAGTATTCAAACGTTGCAACAAGGTTTACCCATGAATAACTCTGCGGATCGAGAACCCATGTTGCGGCTTGAGAAAGTCGGCAAAAGCTTCGGCTCGACGCGCGTGCTCAAAGGCATCGACTTGCAGGTCCGTCATTCGGAAGTGGTCTGCCTGATCGGCCCGTCCGGCTCGGGCAAAAGCACCCTGCTGCGCAGCATGGCGTTTCTCGAAGAGTACGACGAAGGCGACATCGTCATCGAAGGCCAGTTGCTGGGCTGGGTTGGTGCCGAGGAGCCAGGCAAGAAACGCAAACGCGCGCCGCAATCCCAGATCAATCAGGTGCGGCGCAACGTCGGCATGGTCTTTCAACAGTTCAACCTGTGGCCGCACATGACCGCCATCGGCAATGTCTGTGAAGCCCTGCGCCGGGTGCGCAAGCTGTCGGCTGAAGAAGCCAGGCAACGGGGCATGGCGATGCTCGACAAGGTAGGGCTGGCACACAAGGCCGCGTCCTATCCGGCGCAACTGTCCGGCGGTCAGCAGCAACGCGTGGCGATTGCACGTGCGCTGGCGATGGAGCCGCACATCATGCTGTTCGATGAGCCCACCTCTGCCCTCGACCCGGAGCTGGTAGGCGAAGTGCTGCAAGTCATGAAGAACCTCGCCAAAGAAGGCATGACCATGGTGGTGGTCACCCACGAGATGGGCTTTGCCGCTCAGGTGGCCGATTCGGTGGTGTTTCTGGATCAGGGCGAAGTCGTCGCACGGGGTACGCCGCAGCAGATTTTCCACAACGCTGAACATCCGCGCTTGCAGCAATTTTTGCAGAACTACCTGGATCGCAATGCGTTCTGGCAGGACGGCAAAGAGGCTGCGACGTCGTGAAACGGCCAGCCTTCTGGCGGTGCATCTGATGACCCCGCCAGCGCCCCAGGCCCTGTACCGCCGTGCAAAAGACTTCGTGCAGGGCAAGCTGAGCACGGGCGAATGGAAGCCCGGCGACCTGATCCCTTCGGAAAACCGTCTGGTGCAGGAACTCGGCATGTCGCGCATGACGGTCAATCGTGCCCTGCGCGAACTGACCGAGGAAGGCCATCTGGTGCGTGTTTCGGGGGTCGGTACGTTTGTCGCCGAGAGCAAGCCGCAATCGAACCTGCTGCGCATCACCAACATTGCGGACGAGATCATTGCCCGCGGGCATCGTTACAGCTGTCAGGTGCTGCATCTCGGGCGGGAAGCCGCATCGATGTCGGTGGCCGCAGCGCTGTCGCTGAGCACCGGCAGCTCGGTTTTCCACCTGATCTGCGTCCATAGTGAAGAAGGTGTGCCGGTGCAACTGGAGGATCGCTACGTCAATCCGGAGCTGGTGCCTGAATTTCTCAGCCAGCAGTTTGGCGAACAGCTGCAGCCTGCCCGCTATCTGCTGCAAGTCATTCGCGCTGATGAAATGGAACATATCGTCGAGGCATGCCACCCCAGTGCAGACGAAAGCCGGCAGCTGCACGTCGAGAGCAATGAACCCTGTCTGATGCTGATGCGACGCACCTGGAGCAGCGGCAGAATCGTCACCTATGTGCGCCTGCTGCACCCCTCCTCCCGCTACCGACTCGGTAGCCGCCTGCCCATGAACGGTGCCCATCGCGACAGCTGATCGACTGCCGGTCGTCACACGGATCGAACGACCAGGATTGAGTGCCCTCAGATTTTTGTAAGCCATCGCAGCTGAACAATAATCAGAGGTGAACAATGAGCGATCAAAGCCAAAACCCCATCGACCGCAACGATCCGGCCATCGAACCGGACACTGCTCCGGCTCAAGGGCAGCAGAATCAAGGAGGCGACTCCCAGTCCCAAGGTAAACCTCAAGGCCAGCCTGATACTCAGTTCCAGCAGAATCAGGACTCAGGCGGCAACACTTTCACCCCCGACTATGAGCCCGAAGAAAAGCCGGACATTGTGCGCAGCAATCCCCAGCCGGTGAGCGGCGAGCGGGATGCGGATATTGATACGGATGGAGGTTAGGCTGTTGGGTCGTCCCGAGCACCGGACATCTAAGCTCATCAGACAACTCCTGAGCGAATAAGCAAATAATGCGGTGAGCCTGACGAACCGCAGCGACTGTATCGCGGGCAAGCCTCGCTCCCACAATGGATACGCGATCTTCTGTGGGAGTGCGGCTTGCCCACGATGGCGTCGTTTCAGACTCAGGAAGTCTTGCAGGTAAACATGGAATCCCGCGCAGATTCCCCATTCGCCTCACTGCTGTTGTAAATCCCCCTCCCGAAACATTTCCACACACTCCGTAAAACTTCTTACGTTGTACGACGTCTGACGTTGTGTTCGACTTGCGCCGTCTCACAAAAATAACAATGGAGATTCAACTATGGCGAGCTCCAGCTCCGTCGATAAAAAAGCTGTTGTTGTGCGTGAATCCGTTCTTGCCAAAATCACCAAGTTGCTGGGTCCTGGCATCATCGCGGTTCTCTCCTGGCTGGGTGCCGGTGACCTGATTACCTCATCGGTGGCAGGTGCCAACTACGGCTACGCCATGATGTGGGTATTGGCGGTCTCGCTGCTGCTCAGATTCCTCATTGTCAACATCATCGCCCGGTTCCAGCTCTGCAATAACCAGGGCATGAGCATCCTTCAGGGCTACGCCCAACTCCACCCGATCTTTGCCTGGTTCATGCTCGGCTACGCCTTGCTCATGGGTCACCTGATCAATGCATACATGATCAAAGGTGCTGGCGAAGCACTGGCGATGCTGCTGCACATCAACCAGCCGCTGCTGTGCTCTTTTGCCGTGGTGATTGCGGTCTGGCTGTTGGTAGGTCGTAACGTTTACACCATGATCGAAGGCGTGATGAAAGGCCTGCTGGCGCTGATGACTCTGGCGTTTCTGGCTCTGGCGATCATGTCCAAGCCCGATATGGTCGGCATCCTCAAAGGCACCGTCGGCTTCAGCATTCCGCCAGATGAGGGTGTGCACGGCGCACTGTTGGTCGCGGTGTCCGTGATCGGTGCGGTGGCAGGTTCGATTGCCAACTTCGTTCACCCGTATGTGATGCGCGAAAAAGGCTGGATCGGTCCGCAACACAAGCGCATGCAGCGTAATGACCTGCTGTTTGCAGTGTTCGTCGGCATCATCATCAACCTGGCGATCTGGGTGGTGGGTGCGGAAATCCTGCGTCCGAATGGTTTGCAAGTAGAGAACCTGCAGGATCTGGGCAAAGCCATGGAGATGTTCTTCGGCTCTGCTGGCTGGTACATCTTCTTCGTGGGTGTATTCGCAACGCTGTTTGCCAGTATCGCGGGCAAGACTACGGCCTTCCCAATGCTGATCACCGATGCGTTCCAGCACATCCTCCCGAAGCGTCGCGAGAAGTACGGGAAGGAGTTCCACAAGGATCCGATGCACAAGTGGTTCATGCTGTTCATCCTGGTGACCCCGATGGTCTGGTCGCTGCCTGGCATGCCTGACTTCGTGACCCTGACCATCGGCGTGAACGCGCTGAACATCGTTGGCCTGCCGATCATCTCCCTGGGCCTGTTCATCATGTCCAACCAGAAATCGCTGCTGGACAAGCAATACCGTAACAACCTGTTCGAGAACATCGCGTTGCTGTTTGCGACAGGTCTTGCGCTGTGGGTTGCGTTCCAGCTGGGGGCTGATTTGCTGGCGTGACACACCACACTTGGCAGGAGCTGCCGGAGGCTGCGACAGCATGCCTCCGGGTTGAGTAATTCGCAGCCTGCGGCAGCTCCTACGGATTCAGCCAATTTGCAACAAAACATTGCACAACACCCGCCTAACACAGCAGGATCGCTCTAGCGTCTGCATCAAGCAGGCATTCCCCTGCCCGATTATGCGGAGCCTTGCTGGTAATGGATCAAGTGACTTCTCCCACCTCTACCCGGCTCACCTCCCGCGAATTTCGCGGGATGGTCGCCATTCTGCTCTCCATCGCCCTCGCCACCCTCGATACCGCCATCGCCAACACAGCCCTACCCAGCATCGCCGCAGACCTGGACGCGTCGCCTGCTGCTTCTGTTTGGGTGATCAATGCCTACCAGCTCGCGGCCGTTGCGACATTGCTGCCGTTCGCCGCGCTTGGTGGAGTTATCGGCCATCGCAAGGTCTACCTCGGCGGGCTGATTCTGTTCGTGCTGTCGTCAGCACTCTGTACCTTTGCCTGGTCGTTGCCGTCCCTGACCATCGCGCGGGTCATTCAAGGCCTTGGCGCCAGCGCCATCATGGCGGTCAATGCCGCGCTGATCAGTTCGATTTTCTCCCACGAGCGACTGGGCCGCGGGCTGGGCATGAATGCACTGGTGGTCGGCACCTCATTCGCCGCTGGCCCCACCATCGCCTCCCTGGTGCTATCGGTCGCAAACTGGCCATGGCTGTTCGCGATCAACCTGCCCTTGGGGGTGTTCGCCCTGGTATTCGCCTGGAACTCGTTACCGGCCAGCAAACCCGGCACGCTGAGTTTCGATCGCCTGACTGCGCTGTTCAATGTCATCACCTTCGGTGCGCTGATCTTTGCCCTCAGCGAAGCCGCGCAGCTGGGCTCCATGACCAGCGTGGTGATCGCCCTGGCGGTGTTCCTGATCGCAGGGGCGTTCATGTTGCGCCGCGAAGCCGGACACCCCGCGCCCATGTTTCCGCTGGACTTGCTCAAACGCCCGATGTTCGCCCTCTCCGCCCTGACCGCGTTCTGCTCGTTTGCTACCCAGGGCTTGGCGTTTGTCTCCCTGCCGTTCTTCTTCGAAACGGTTCTGGGCCGGGACCCGATTCAGACCGGCTTTCTGATGACACCCTGGTCAGTAGTGGTTGCCATGATCGCGCCTGTTGCCGGACGGCTTTCCGACCGTTATGCACCGGGACTGCTGGGCGGTATCGGACTGGCGATTCTGTGTGCGGGCATGATTTCCCTGACCCTGATCCCGGCGGACGCCAGCGCTTGGGAAATCGGTATTCGAATGGTCATCTGCGGATTGGGTTTTGGCTTCTTCCAGGCACCCAACCAGAAAGCGCTGATGACCAGCGCCCCCAAAGAGCGGGCCAGCGGCGCCAGTGGCACCATTGCCACCGCACGTTTGATCGGCCAGGCCACGGGCGCCGCATTGGTGGCGTTGAGTTTCGGTATCAGTGGCGAACACGGGCCGGTTCTGGCCCTGGCCATAGGCGCGGGCTTTGCGGCTGTCGGCAGCATTTCCAGTGCACTGCGCCTGGTGACTGCAAGCACGACTACCGCCAAGCCTGAAGGATAAACATCTGTCGGAGTGAATAAATGCCGTTCGTAGGAAACCTTCTGCAGAGCCAGCCAACCCAGCTATGATGGCATAAGGCCTCTTGGCACCACGACTTCTCTGCGGCTGTACGGAACCTTCATGCATTTATCACTACAAGCCGAAAAACAACGTCTTGCTGCAGTCCGCGCCGTTCAGTGGCTTGAAACCGCAGCGGACGAGAATTTCGACCGCATTTGCCGGCTGGCCGCCGCCTACTTCAACGTGCCGACAGTGCTCGTGTCGTTAGTGGAAAAGGACCGGCAGTGGTTCGCCGCCAGAATTGGCTTCCCCCGCCCGCAAACGCCCATCAACCAGTCGTTCTGCGCTCACACCATTCGCCAGACAGGTGTTATGCAGGTGGTTGACGCCTGCCTCGACCCTCGCTTCATGGCCAATGAGCTGGTGACCGTGGAAGCAGGTATCCGCTTCTACGCCGGCGCACCGCTGGTGACCCGTGACGGTTACGCGATCGGCAGCCTGTGCATCATCGACAAACTGCCTCATCAGCTCAGCCACGCTGAAACACTGGTATTGCAGGACCTGGCCGAGATGGTGATTTCTCAGATTGAACATCGCCAACAGACCAACATGCGCCATGCCGCGAGTGGCCTGCCCAATCTGCGTCAGTTTCTGACCGACAACGCGGGCCCGTGGCTCAATGCTCAGGCATCAACGCGACTGCTGATGGTGATCGAGGTTGTGGACAGCCAATGGGCTCATGACTTCGCACTGGAACATGACACCGGGCTGATCGGCATCAAGGCTGCCAGCATCACGGCCCGCATTGAGCAGGTGCTGGGCGAGGAACTGACGGCTTATCACATCGGCGAGCGTCACTTGTGCCTGCTGCTGCCGACCGAGCCGCATACCAAACAGGAATTGATCCTCACCCTGAGCGCATTGCTGTGCGAACCCTGTGCAGAGGATTCGATCTCGACCCTGCCCGGGATTCGCATGGGCATTGCCGTGTGCGAGGACGCAAAGCAGTCAATCGGCGACCTTCTACGCAAGGCACGCAGTGCAGTGGCCTCGGCCACCCGAGACGGGATCGACTGGGCTGTCTGGGATGAAGACCCCAATTGCGCATCCCGTCGTTCAGAGGCATTGATCCACGATGTCGCCGGTGCACTGGCCAATGGTGACATCTCGCTGGTGTTCCAGCCGCGCTTCAGGCTTGAAGACGGGCGACAGGTGAGCGCAGAAGCATTGCTGCGCTGGAACCACGAGGTTTTCGGCCCGGTCTCCCCGGCAGAATTCATCCCCCTGATCGAGCGTTCCGGACAGATCAGCGTCGTCACTCGCTGGGTCATCGACAACGCCCTGGCGGCTGCGGCGGGTTGGGCAGATAACGAGGCCAAGGTGTCGCTGAACCTGTCAGCGCTGGACTTTCAACACATCGATATCGCCCAGGCACTAAAAGCCGGATGCGAGAAGCACGGTATCGGCGCGCATCGGGTTGAAGTAGAGATCACCGAAGGTGAATGGATCAGGGCCAGCAATAACGTGCTGGCCCAGTTGGCAGAAATTCGTGCACTCGGAACCGATGTCGCCATCGATGACTTTGGCACCGGCTACAGCAATTTCGCCTACCTGCATGAGATCCCGGCCAACGTCATCAAGCTCGATAAGTCCATCATCACTGACCTGGAAAACAAGCCGCGCAACCGCATCATCGCGCAGTCTGTCTTCCAGCTTGCTCACCAGTTGGGCTATCGAACCGTGGCTGAAGGCATAGAGACGTTCAAATGCATGGATCTGGTCAGGACGTTCGGTTGCCATGAGGCCCAAGGCTTCTTCCTCAGTCGGCCTCTTTCCGGTGAGCAAATCAAAACCACGACGACCGGCAGCCACTTTCTGTTGAATGCCTGACGCCCTGCAGACGAATGCTGGCCGTGTTACCGGTCGGATTCGTAGGGTGGGTAGTCGTCATCGCCCACGCGTTTGTCCTTCTCCAGGTCACGACCGTCGTCGGGGGCTTTGGCCGGCCCGATAGGATCGACTTGCGGATCTTCAACATCGGGAGAATCAGGATCAAAACCCAATTCATCCTCGGGATCGCGCGGTTGGTTCGTCATGTTCACCTCCTGTTCAAGGCCCAAAACCGTTGGGCTACTCAATTAGGAAGGTGGCGGGACAGCAAAGTGCAGCACAGCTGACGAGCGGGCTGCATTGACTGTCTGCAGCATCGCTACGAGGCGCAGAGCCGCCTCAAACCTGCCCTGCACCGATCTCGCTGCGCAGCAGTCGGGCAAGTGCCTCGACCGAATAAGGCTTTTGCAGGAAGGTAAACCCCTGGGAGTTACCTTGAGCCAGCGCCGGGCTGTAACCACTGGTCAAGACAATCGGCAACTTCGGATACAGCCGCTTGACTTCAAGGGCCAGCTCCACGCCGTTCATGCCCGGCATCACCACATCCGAGAACACCGCCTGAAAGGCATCGGCGCCTTCGGCCAGCACCGCCAGGGCTTCAACGCCGTTTTTGGCCCAATGGATGTCGTAGCCCAGCTCTCTCAAGGTCTGGCTGGAAAACTCGCCGATCTGAAGGTTGTCTTCCACCACCAGTAAACGGGCCCCTTCGCCACTGGTCTGCAGATCCGGCTCCATCGCTGCGTATTCAGCGCTCGGCGTGGCGATGGACTGAGGCAGGTAAAGGGTGAATTTGCTGCCTGCCTGCAGCTCGCTCTCCACCAACACCTC
>Ga0308163_10001737_pt1 | contig 22200 bp, 18 predicted proteins | sample PhyTR1_FD_201037 | JGI IMG/M metagenome (GOLD analysis project Ga0308163, IMG submission 201037) | Phyllosphere microbial communities from UC Gill Tract Community Farm, Albany, California, United States - DLSLT.R1 | ecosystem: Host-associated > Plants > Phyllosphere > Unclassified | place: USA... | reverse complement strand
TCCGGAAAATTCGTGGGGGTAGCGGTGCCGGGTTTCCGGATCCAGACCTACCTCCTTCAATGCCGCAATGATCGCCGCTTCCTGTTCGGCTGCGGTGCCCATCTTGTGTATCCGCAGGCCTTCGCCAACGATGTCATTGACGCACATGCGCGGGCTCAGGCTGCCAAACGGGTCCTGAAACACCACCTGCATCTCCCGCCGCAACGGGCGAACCTCGCTCTGCGTCAGGCAGTCTAGCTGCTTGCCTTCAAAGCGGATCGCGCCTTTGCTGCCGATCAGCCGCAAAATCGCCAGACCGAGGGTGGATTTGCCGGAACCGCTTTCGCCGACGATCCCCAGGGTCTGCCCCTGAGGCAGGCTGAAATTGATGCCGTCCACTGCCTTGACGTAATCCACCGTGCGCTTGAGCAGGCCTTTCTTGATCGGGAACCAGACTTTCAGGTCCTCGACTTCGAGCAGCGGCGCGCCGATTTCATTGCTTGCCGGGCCGCCGCTGGGCTCCGCGCCGAGCAATTCCCGAGTGTACGGATGCTGCGGCGAACGGAACAGCTCTGCGCACGATGCCTGTTCGACGATGCAACCGCGCTGCATGACACATACGCGATGCGCAATTCTTCGCACCAGGTTCAAATCGTGACTGATCAGTAACAGCGACATGCCCAATCGAGCCTGAAGATCCTTGAGCAAATCGAGGATTTTCAGCTGAACGGTCACGTCCAGCGCGGTGGTCGGTTCGTCGGCAATCAGCAATTCCGGCTCGTTGGCCAGGGCCATGGCGATCATCACGCGCTGGCGCTGGCCGCCGGACAGTTCATGGGGCAGGGCCTTGAGACGCTTGTGCGGCTCGGGGATGCCGACCATCTCCAGCAGCTCCAAAGTGCGCTTGGTCGCGACTTTGCCGCTCAGGCCCTTGTGGATGCCGAGCACTTCGTTGATCTGCTTTTCGATCGAATGCAGCGGATTGAGCGAGGTCATCGGCTCCTGAAAGATCATCGCGATGCGGTTGCCACGGATATGACGGATGGTCTTCTCGCTCAAATCCAGCAGGTTCTGCCCGGCGTAATTGATGCTGCCGGCCGGATGCCGCGCCATGGGGTAGGGCAGCAGGCGCAGGATTGAATGCGCCGTGACCGATTTGCCCGAGCCCGATTCACCAACCAGCGCCAGGGTCTCGCCGCGCTTGATGTCGAAGCTCACGCCCTCGACCACGCGGTGGACGCGCTCGCCGAAACCGAATTCGACGGCGAGGTCGCGCACTTCGATCAGATTGTCCTGATTCCTCGGGTCGAAGGCATCGCGAGCGGACTCGCCGATAAACACCAGCAGACTCAACATCAGCGCCAGCACGGCAAACGCACTCATGCCCAGCCACGGCGCCTGCAAATTGGATTTGCCTTGCGCGACCAGTTCGCCCAGCGACGGACTGCCGGCCGGCAAGCCGAAGCCGAGGAAGTCCAGCGCGGTCAGGGTGCCGATGGCGCCGGTGAGGATGAACGGCATGAAGGTCATGGTCGAGACCATGGCGTTGGGCAGGATATGGCGGAACATGATCGCGCCGTTCTGCATGCCCAGCGCGCGGGCGGCGCGCACGTATTCCAGATTGCGCCCGCGCAGGAACTCGGCGCGCACCACATCGACCAGGCTCATCCACGAGAACAGCAGCATGATGCCCAGCAGCCACCAGAAATTCGGCTGGACGAAACTGGCGAGGATGATCAACAGATACAGCACCGGCAGCCCCGACCAGATCTCCAGAAAACGTTGCCCGGCGAGATCGACCCAGCCGCCGTAGAACCCCTGTAGCGCCCCGGCAATCACGCCGATGATCGAGCTCAGCACGGTCAGCGTCAGCGCAAACAACACGGAAATGCGGAAACCGTAGATCACCCGCGCCAACACGTCGCGGCCCTGATCGTCGGTGCCCAGCAGGTTGTCCGCCGAGGGTGGCGCCGGGGCCGGGACTTTCAGGTCGTAGTTGATGCTCTGGTAGCTGTAGGGGATCGGCGCCCACAGAATCCACGCGTCCTTGGCCTTGAGCAGCTCACGGATGTACGGACTCTTGTAGTTGGCTTCCAGCGGGAATTCGCCGCCGAACGCGGTTTCCGGGTAGCGCTTGATCGCCGGGAAATACCAGTTGTTGTCGTAATGCACGACCAGTGGCTTGTCGTTGGCAATCAGCTCGGCGCCCAGACTCAGGCCGAACAGAATCAGGAACAGCCACAGCGACCACCAGCCACGCTTGTTGGCCTTGAACAGTTCGAAGCGCCGGCGGTTGAGAGGGGACAGGTTCATCTCAATGCTCCCGGCTGGCGAAGTCGATACGCGGATCGACAAAGGTGTAGGTCAGGTCGCCGATCAGTTTCACCACCAGCCCGAGCAGGGTGAAGATGAACAAGGTGCCGAACACCACCGGGTAATCGCGGTTGATCGCCGCTTCGAAACTCATCAGACCGAGGCCGTCGAGGGAGAAAATCACTTCCACCAGCAGGGAACCGGTGAAGAAAATGCCGATGAACGCCGAAGGAAAACCGGCAATCACCAGCAGCATGGCATTGCGGAATACATGCCCGTAGAGCACGCGATGGCGGGTCAGGCCCTTGGCTTTGGCGGTGACCACGTACTGTTTGTTGATCTCGTCGAGAAAGCTGTTTTTTGTCAGCAGAGTCATGGTCGCGAAGTTGCCGATCACCAGCGCGGTGACTGGCAATGCCAGGTGCCAGAAGTAATCGAGGATCTTGCCGCCCAGGCTCAGCTCATCAAAGTTGTTCGAAGTCAGCCCGCGCAGGGGGAACCAGTCCAGATAACTGCCGCCGGCAAATACCACGATCAGCAGGATCGCAAACAGGAACGCCGGGATCGCATAGCCGACGATGATCGCCGAACTGGTCCAGACATCGAAGTGGCTGCCGTGCCGCGTGGCCTTGGCGATGCCCAGCGGGATCGACACCAGGTACATGATCAGCGTGCTCCACAGCCCCAGCGAGATCGACACCGGCATCTTTTCCTTGATCAGGTCGATGACCTTGGCGTCGCGGAAGAAACTGTCGCCGAAATCCAGCTGCGCGTAGTTCTTGACCATGATCCACAGACGTTCCGGGGCCGATTTGTCGAACCCGTACATGTGCTCGATTTCCTTGATCAGCGCCGGGTCCAGCCCCTGCGCGCCACGGTAGGACGAACCGGCCACCGCCACTTCGGCACCGCCGCCGGCAATCCGGCTGGTGGCGCCTTCGAAACCTTCGAGCTTGGCGATCATCTGCTCGACCGGCCCGCCGGGCGCGGCCTGGATGATCACGAAGTTGATCAGCAGGATGCCGAACAGGGTCGGGATGATCAGCAGCAGTCGCCGAAAGATATACGCCAGCATCTGATTACTCCGTGCCCGCAGGGTCGGCTTGCAGTTGGGTTTCGACTTCTACGGCAGGCTTGGTGTCAGGCTTGACCCACCAGGTATTGATGCCGATGTCGTACTTGGGCGAGGTTTTCGGGTGGCCGATGTGGTTCCAGTAAGCCACGCGCCAGCTCTTGATGTGCCAGTTCGGCACCACGTAGTAGCCCCATTGCAGTACGCGATCCAGCGCGCGGGCGTGGGCCACCAGACTTTTGCGCGAGTCGGCGTTGATCAGGCTCTCCACCAGTTGGTCAACGGTCGGGTCTTTCAGGCCCATGCTGTTGCGGCTGCTCGGTTTGTCGGCGGCGGCGCTCATCCAGTATTCGCGCTGCTCGTTGCCCGGCGAATTGGACTGGGGAAAGCTGCCGACCATCATGTCGAAATCCCGCGAGCGCACGCGGTTGATGTACTGCGAGACGTCGACGCGGCGGATCACCAGATCGATGCCGAGGTCGCTGAGGTTGCGCTTGAACGGCAGCAGCACCCGTTCGAATTCGGTCTGGGCGAGGAGGAATTCGATCACCACTGGTTTGCCGGTGGCGTCGACCATTTTGTCGTCGACAATCTTCCAGCCAGCCTCTTGCAGCAGTTGATAGGCCTCGCGCTGCTGGGTGCGGATCATGCCGCTGGCGTCGGTCTTGGGATTTTCGAAGGCTTCGCTGAATACCTGAGCCGGCAGTTTGCTGCGGAATGGTTCGAGGATCTTCCGTTGCTCGGCGTCGGGCAGGCCGGTGGCGGCCATTTCAGAGTTTTCGAAGTAGCTGCGAGTGCGCACGTAGGCGCCGTTGAACAATTGCTTGTTGGTCCATTCGAAGTCGAACAGCAGCCCGAGAGCCTGACGCACGCGCACATCCTGGAACACCGGGCGGCGCAGGTTGAAGACGAAGCCCTGCATGCCGGTCGGGTTGCTGTTGGGGATCAGTTCCTTGATCAAACGGCCCTCGGTGACCGCCGGAACGTTATAGGCGCTGGCCCAGTTCTTCGCGGTCATTTCCAGCCAATAATCGAACTGCCCGGCCTTCAGCGCTTCGAGGGCGACGGTGTTGTCGCGGTAATAGTCGGTGGTCATCGTGTCGAAGTTGTAGAAACCACGGTTGACCGGCAAGTCCTTGCCCCAGTAATCCTTGACCCGCTCGTAACGTACCGAACGGCCGGCCTTCACTTGGGTGACCTTGTACGGGCCGCTGCCCAGCGGGATTTCCAGATTGCCCTTGTTGAAGTCGCGGCTGGCCCACCAGTGTTTCGGCAGGACCGGCAACTGGCCGAGGATCAGCGGCAGCTCGCGGTTGTTGCTGTGCTTGAACTTGAACAAGACTTTCAACGGGTCTTCGGCGATGGCTTCGGCGACGTCGTTGTAGTAGCCGCGAAACATCGGCGAGCCTTCCTTGGTCAACGTCTCGAAGCTGAACACCACGTCTTCGGCGCGGACCGGGTGGCCGTCGTGGAAGCGCGCTTCCGGGCGCAGGTAGAAGCGTACCCAACTGTTGTCGTCGGCTTTCTCGATCTTGCTGGCAATCAGGCCGTACTCGGTGAACGGCTCGTCGAGGCTGTGTTTGGTCAGGGTGTCGTAGATCTGCCCGATGTCATCGGCGGGCACGCCTTTGTTGATGAACGGGTTGAGGCTGTCGAAGCCACCGAACCCGGCCTGACGAAACACGCCGCCCTTGGGCGCATCAGGATTCACGTAGTCGAAATGCTTGAAATCGGCCGGGTATTTCGGTGGCTCGTTGTACAGGGTCACGGCGTGTTGCGGGGCGGCCCAGGCCAGCCCGGCGAACAGCAAGCCGCTGGCCTGCACAAGCAGGGTGCGAACAGCGTTCATCGATCTTTCTCCGAAGACTTCAGCCACCATGCGCTCAGGCCCAGGGTGTAGGGCGGCGTGGTGACAAAGGCCAACCGGTTGCGGTAGGCCAGACGGTGATAATTGAGGTACCAGTTGGGAATGCTGTAGTGCTGCCAGAGCAGCACGCGATCGAGCGCCTTGCCGGCGGCGACCTGCTCGTCGCGGGTGCGGGCGGCGAGCAATTGTTCGAGCAGGTGATCGACCACCGGATTGGCGATGCCTGCGTAATTCTTGCTGCCCTTGACGTTTACCTGGCTGGAGTGGAAGTACTGCCACTGCTCAAGGCCCGGGCTCAGAGTCTGGCCGAGGGTCATCGAGATCATGTCGAAATCGAATTGGTCGAGGCGCTGTTTGTACTGGGCGCGATCGACGGTGCGCAGGCGCGCGTCGATGCCGATGCTGTTGAGGTTTTCGATGTACGGCTGATAGAGCCGCTCCAGGCTCGGATTGACCAGCAGCAGCTCGAAACGCAGCGGTTGGCCGTCTTTGTTTTGCAGGCGCTGGCCGTGGAGCTTCCAACCGGCCTCGGCGAGCAGGGCGAGGGCTTTACGCATGGTCTCGCGCGGGATGCCACGGCCGTCGGTTTTCGGCAGGGTGAACGGCTCGGTGAACAGCCGGGCTGGCAACTGCTCCTTGTAAGGCTTGAGCATCAGCCATTCATGGCCGACCGGCAGGCCGGACGCAGTGAATTCGCTGTTGGGGTAGTAACTGCTCGTGCGCTTATAGGCATCGCTGAACAGCGCGCGGTTGGTCCATTCGAAGTCAAACATCAGGCCCAACGCTTCGCGCGTCCTGACATCGGCGAAGGTCGCGCGGCGGCTGTTCATGAACAGGCCCTGAGTCTGGGTCGGGATCTGATGCGGGATCTGCACCTTGATCACTTCGCCACGACGTACCGCAGGGAAGTTGTAACCGTTGACCCAGTTCTTCGCCTGATGCTCGATGTAGATGTCGAACTCACCGGCCTTGAACGCTTCGAAGGCGACATCGCTGTCGCGGTAGAACTCGACTTCCATGCGATCGAAGTTGTACTTGCCGCGATTGACCGGTAAGTCCTTGCCCCAGTAATCCTTGACCCGCTCGAAAATCAGCTGCCGACCCGGCGTGACCGACGTGATGCGGTACGGCCCGCTACCCAGCGGCGGTTCGAAGGTGGTGGCTTTGAAGTCGCGGTCTTTCCAGTAATGCTGCGGCAGCACCGGCAACTCGCCCAGGCGCAGGATCTGCAGCGGATTGCCCGAGCGCTTGAACACGAAACGAATGCGCTGCTTGTTGAGAATGTCGACTCGCAGCACTTCCTGCAGGGCCGTGCGATACAGCGGATGACCGTCCTTGAGCAGCGTTCGATAGGAGAACGCCACGTCGTAGGCGGTGACAGGCGCGCCGTCGTGAAAGCGCGCTTCGGGGCGCAAATTGAAGACGACCCAGCTGCGATCTTCGCTGTACTCCACCGATTGTGCGATCAAGCCGTAACTGGACGCGGGTTCGTCGCCGGACGGCGAATACTGCCCGGTGCCAACCATCAGCGGCTCGTTGAGTTCGTTGATGCCGTACTGGAGAAAATTGGCGGTGGTGACCGGGCTGGTGCCCTTGAAGGTATACGGATTGACCGTATCGAAGGTGCCGAACGCCATCACCCGCAACGTACCGCCTTTGGGCGCTTGCGGGTTGACCCAGTCGAAGTGGGTAAATCTGGCCGGGTACTTGAGCGTGCCGAACTGCGCATAACCATGACTTTCGGTAATCGTCGCGCTTGCGGTAGAGCTCAAGGCCAGGCTGATCAGGAGCAGGGATAGGGCACGCTTCAAGTCAGATCCGATCCAGCGGCTTGGGCTTTGTGGGCCGTACAGTAACAGCTTGTCTGGACAGGAAAAAGATGCGGGTTAATGCCGGGTTAATCGCTACACGATGTTGCGCCGATTTGTTTCTGTGGTGAGGGGATTTATCTGTGGCGAGGGGATTTATCCCCGCTGGACTGCGCAGCAGTCCCCCTTCTTCAAGCTGCAGAAAAAACGGGGCCGCTGCGCACCCCAGCGGGGATAAATCCCCTCGCCACAGTGTTCCCGCCTGGCACAAAGCAATCGGCAATAAAAAGCCCCTGAATTCAGGGGCTCTTCCGTCAGTGCGGCTGATAAACCGTGAGCATTTGCCCCGGCTTCAACGCCTTGCCAGCACCCGGATTCCAGCGCTTGAGATGTTGCATCTCAACGTTGAAGCGCTTGGCCACTACATACAGGGTGTCGCCACGCTTGACCTTGTACTGGGTCTGCTGCTTGCTCTCGTCCTTGCCTTTGGTTTTGGTATTCGCCGCGACCACGGTGTTGACCCGGCCGGACTTGCGCGCCGGCGCACGCTTGGTGTTGTCCTGCATGACCAGGGTCTGGCCGACCTTGAGGTTCTTGCCGGTCAGCTTGTTCCAGCGCTGCAGATCCTTGACTTCGACTTTGTTGGCCTTGGCGATGGAGCCGAGGTTGTCGCCACGCTTGACCCGATAAGCACGTTTGAGCTGCGCCACTTCCGACGGATCGGCGCCTTCGAACACCGGTTTCAGCGAGCGCGGGCTGATCAGTTCGTCCGGGCGCATGGTCTGCAGACTCGCGGTCAGCAGTTGCGCCTTGGACGTCGGCACCAGCAAGTGCTGCGGGCCGTCGATGGTGGTGCGCTGTTTGAAGGCCGGGTTGAGCTGGAACAGTTCGTCTTCGTCGATGTTGGCCACTGCAGCGACCTTGGACAGGTCCATGCGCTGGTTGATTTCGACGACCTGGAAGTACGGTTCGTTGGCGATCGGATTGAGGTTGACGCCGTAGGCTTCCGGCGCCAGCACCACTTGCGACAGCGCCAGCAACTTCGGCACATAGGCCTGGGTTTCCGCCGGCAGCGGCAGGTTCCAGTAGTCGGTGGGCAGGCCAAGCTTTTCGTTGCGTTCGATCGCGCGGCTGACGGTGCCTTCACCGGCGTTGTAGGCCGCCAGAGCCAGCAGCCAGTCGCCGTTGAACATGTCGTGCAGGCGGGTCAGGTAATCCATCGCTGCCGTGGTCGAAGCGGTGATGTCGCGACGACCGTCGTAGAAGCGGGTCTGGCGCAGGTTGAAGTAGCGCCCGGTGGACGGAATGAATTGCCACAGGCCCACCGCATCGGCGCGGGAGTAGGCCATCGGGTTGTACGCGCTCTCGATCACTGGCAGCAGGGCCAGTTCCAACGGCATGTTGCGTTCTTCGAGGCGTTCGACGATGTAATGAATGTAGAGGCTGCCGCGTTCGCCGGCATTCTCGAGAAAAGAGGGATTACTGGCGAACCACAGGCGCTGTTGCTCGATGCGCGGATTGACGCCAAGGCCTTCCTGCAACTGGAAGCCCTGGCGCATGCGTTCCCAGATGTCCTGGGGCGCCACGGGAGTGGGCTTCTCGGTCAGCCAGATCGGCTTCTGCTTGGCTCGCGCAGCAATGTTCGGCGTATGCGTCGCTTCAGTCTGCGGAGCGTGGCTGGAACAACCCGCCAGCGTGGCGGACACAGCCACCGCGATGGCTTGCGCCAAGCGGGTCAAAGCATCTGAATTGACGGACTTACGTATGGATGACGACATTGGCTGGAAGTAAGTTCCGGGCAAAAATGTCGGGCGATTCTAGAAAGCGCACCCCCTGCGGTCAACCATTGAGAATTTTTGTCCCGGCCGGCGCGCTTGTCAGAACTTGTCTTTCCATGCCCGCAGAGCCGCAAATACCTCGCTCGGCTCCCGGTTTTGAGCGCCTTCCCGTTCGTCCACTTTTTGTGTAACCAATGTTTCAGAAGTGCGTAAAAACGGATTGGTGAGCTTTTCCAGGGCTAAAGTCGACGGCAATGTCATCACGCCGTTCTGCCGTTGCTGGGTGACCTTTTCCAGACGGGCGGCAATGTCCGGGTTGCCCGGCTCGACGGCGGCGGCAAATTTCAGATTGCTCAAGGTGTATTCGTGGGTGCAGTAAACCAGCGTATCTTCCGGCAGGGCCGCGAGACGGCTGAGCGAGTGGTACATCTGCTCGGGTGTGCCTTCGAACAACCGGCCGCAACCGGCGGCGAACAGGGTGTCGCCGCAGAACAACAGGCCATGGTGGTAATAGGCGATGTGCCCCAGGGTGTGACCGGGCACCGCATAGACGTCGAAGTCCCAGCCGAGCACGCTGACGCTGTCGTTGTCCTTGAGCGCTATGTCACGCGCCGGAATGCTTTCGCTGGCCGGGCCGTAGACTTTGGCACCGGTCGCGGCTTTCAGGCGCTCGACGCCGCCGACATGGTCATGGTGATGGTGAGTGATCAGAATATCGCTGAGCACCCAGCCCGGATGGGCCTCGAGCCAAGCCTGCACCGGGGCAGCGTCGCCCGGATCGACCACCGCACAGCGCTGGGTCTGATGATCCTGTAACAACCAGATGTAGTTGTCGGTGAACGCGGGCAGGGCACTGATCTGTATCATCGTCGGAATTCGCCAAGCGGAAAACATTGGCGCATCTTAGTAGTTCCTGGCGCGTTGGAGAATGACATGACCGATAAAGCGTTCGCTCAGGCCGATCCCGACTGGCTGGCATTGATCAGCGCCGCCCGCGAATGGCTGTCGGGGCCGCTCGGGCAATTTCTGCTGGATGAAGAGCGGCGCATGCTCGACGACGAGCTCGGCCGGTTCTTCGGCGGTTATCTTGTGCATTACGGCCCGTCCGCCGAAACCCCGCCGGCCGCGCCGCAAGTGCAGCGTAACGTGCGTCTTGGCGCGCCGTTGCCCGGGGTCGAGATCGTCTGCGAAGAGCAGGCCTGGCCGTTGAGCGAGCACGCCGCCGACGTGGTGGTGATGCAGCATGGCCTGGATTTCTGCCTGTCGCCCCACGGTTTGCTGCGTGAAGCGGCGAGCAGCGTGCGCCCCGGCGGGCATCTGCTGATCATCGGCATCAACCCCTGGAGCACTTGGGGGCTGCGGCATTTCTTCGCCAATGATGCCCTGCGCAAGGCGCGCTGCATCTCCCCGTCGCGGGTCGCCGACTGGCTCAATCTGCTCGGCTTCGCGCTGGAGAAACGCCGCTTCGGGTGCTATCGTCCGCCGCTCGCGTCGCCCAAGTGGCAGAACCGTCTGGCCGGCTGGGAACGCAAGGCCGGTGACTGGCAGCTGTCCGGCGGTGGCTTCTATCTGCTGGTGGCGCGCAAGATCGTGGTGGGGCTGCGGCCATTGCGCCAGGAACGCCGCGAGCCGATGGGCAAGCTGATTCCGCTGCCGATGGCCAAGGTCAACCGCCGCCGCATCGAACCGTAAACCCTCTTTTATTTGTGGCCGGTCTTGTCCCGGCCGCGGTCATTGTCGATCCGTGATTGGCAGGACAGGCATTTTTCTGGAAAGACTGGCATGAGCGAAAGCGTGGAAAGCGTCGACACCGTAGAACTGTTCACCGACGGCGCCTGCAAGGGTAACCCCGGCCCCGGCGGCTGGGGCGCGCTGCTGGTGTGCAAGGGCGTCGAAAAGGAACTGTGGGGCGGCGAGGCCAACACCACCAACAACCGCATGGAGCTGCTCGGCGCGATCCGTGGCCTCGAAGCGCTCAAGCGCCCCTGCGAAGTGCTGCTGGTCACCGACTCGCAATACGTAATGAAAGGCATCAACGAGTGGATGGCCAACTGGAAGAAGCGCGGCTGGAAAACCGCTGCGAAAGAACCGGTGAAAAACGCCGATCTGTGGAAAGAGCTGGACGAGCAGGTCAATCGCCACAAAGTCACCTGGAAATGGGTGCGCGGGCACATTGGTCATCACGGTAACGAGCGGGCTGACCAACTGGCCAATCGCGGCGTTGACGAAGTGCGTGGTTACAAGCAGAGCTGATTTCGCTTTCTAATCGTGGTGTGGCCATTCGCGAGTAGGCTCGTTCCCTCAGGGAAATGTATTCCAGGCCTTGAATTGGAATGCATTCCAATATGGGAGCGAGCCTGCTCGCGAAGGAGCCGCCACGGTCTGACTGAAACACCCCGCCGAGCGTGTTAACATCCGCGCCTTTGCCCGATTGACCCGTTGAGAGCTGAGCACTGATGGCCACCAGATCCGTTGTACTCGATACCGAAACCACCGGCATGCCGGTGACCGATGGTCACCGGATCATTGAAATCGGTTGCGTCGAACTGATCGGTCGGCGCCTGACGGGCCGGCATTTCCACGTTTACCTGCAACCGGATCGCGAAAGCGACGAAGGCGCGATCGGTGTTCACGGCATTACAAACGAATTCCTCGTCGGCAAGCCGCGCTTTGCCGAAGTCGCCGACGAGTTCTTCGAGTTCATCCAGGGCGCACAGCTGATCATTCACAACGCGGCGTTCGACGTTGGCTTCATCAACAACGAATTCGCCTTGATGGGCCAGCACGATCGCGCTGACATCACCCAGCATTGCACGATCCTCGACACCCTGATGATGGCTCGGGAACGTCACCCGGGGCAGCGCAACAGCCTCGATGCGTTGTGCAAGCGTTACGGCGTCGACAACTCCGGCCGTGAACTGCACGGCGCCTTGCTCGACTCGGAAATTCTCGCCGACGTCTACCTGACCATGACCGGCGGCCAGACCAGCCTGTCGCTGGCCGGCAACGCCTCCGATGGCAATGGCACGGGCGAGGGTGCCGACAACTCGGCTACCGAAATCCGCCGCCTGCCGGTCGATCGTCAGCCAGCACGCATCATTCGCGCGACCGAAGAAGAACTGGCGGCGCATCTGGTGCGGCTGGAAATCATCGCCAAATCGGCGGGAGCGCCGGCGTTGTGGACGCAGATTGCCGAGGCTGATGCGCAGGCCTGATAAACCTGAAGATCAAAGATCAAAAGATCGCAGCCTTCGGCGGCTCCTACGGGGATTGCATTCCAAGTTAGAGACACCGAAGGCAGCGATTTTTTGCATTTGGCGACATGGAGCCAAGTTGCCACCCTCGCCACATTCGCTGCAACCCTCTACCCTGAGTGCACTGGTCAGGTGCAAATCTGCCGCCTCAGGACACTGAGCCTCATGTACAAAGAGTTGAAATTTGCGCTGGCAATCATCCATCGCGACAGCAAGGTCGACACTGTCGGCTGCGTCAAGGAATGAGGACTTTTCCCAGTATGCAACCGGTCATGAATCCGAAACACCCAGGGTTGTCGGTGCGGGTCGCCGACGAAGGTTTTGCGCCGTATATCTGGGGCAGCGACTTCAGTTTCGAGGTGGCCGCCTATGGCGCCGCCGTGATCGGCAAACCGGTCGAGCAATGGCCGGTGACGCCGATCGTGCCGTACCGCAAGTGCTACGGTATTGATCCCGAAGAATTCAGCGCCTTTCACAACGCGCCCGACAGTGCGATTTTCATGGCGTACCTGGACGACGAGCCGGTTGGTCACCTGGTGATCAGCACCAACTGGAACGGCTTTGCCCACATCGATGAACTGGCGGTGCATGCCCCGGCCCGTCGCCACGGCGTGGCCAAGGCGTTGCTCGATGTCGCGCAGTTCTGGAGTCGCAAGAAGAAGCTGCCGGGCATCATGCTCGAAACCCAGAACAACAACCTCGGCGCCTGTCGTCTGTATGAGCGTTGCGGTTATGTGATCGGCGGCATCGACCAGTTGCGCTATCGCGGCATCGATCCGCACACCGCCGAAGTCGCGTTGTTCTGGTATCGCCTGTTCGATAATCCGCTGGAAAAACCACTCAGCTCGACAACATCGCCTCGGCTTGTTCCGTGACGATCGTCAGCAGTGTCTGAATCGCCGCCGACGGCGTGGCATGTTTGAAGGTCAGGGCGTAGAGGTTGATCGGCACTGCCGGTGAGAGCGGGCAGACGTCAAGCCCACCGGCGCGGGCGCCCAACGCGGTGAAGGGGTCGACGATGGCCAGACCTTCGCCGGCCTCGACCATGCTGCGCATCATCTGATGGGTCTGCACGCGGGTCTGAATGCTTGGCGCCGGGCGCAAGGCCTGGAGTTTGTTTTCCAGTGCCGGGCTCAGCGGATCATGCCCTTCGAGACCGACCATGGCCTGACCGGCCAGATCCGCGAGGGAAATGTATTTCTGTTTCGGTTGTAGCCAGCCGTGCGGAGCGAGCAATTGCAGCTTGCCCTGGGCCAGCGGCTGGCAGTGGATGTCGGGGTGTTCGGGATCGTGCAGGCTCAGGCCCAGATCGCTTTCGCGCAGTAACAGGCTGCGGACAATGTCGCGAGTCGGCGCGCTGAGCAGGCTGCACGGTGCGTCCGGCAAGCGCCGACGCAGAGTCGCAAGGCTTTGTGGCAGTAATTGTTGGGCCAGCGGCGGGGTGCCGATGATGCGCAGGGGCGGGGCGAGGTATTGCTTGAGGCTGCTGGCCAGACGCTGCACCGGCTCAAGTGCCTCATAAATGTGCGCGATTTCCGCTTGCAGGGCGCGCGCTTCGGGCGTCGATTGCAGGCGCCCGCGAACGCTGGCAAACAGCATGAACCCCAGCTGACTCTCGGCTTCGCGCAAACGCTCTTCGACCTCGGTCACCGGCAATTGCAGCCATTCGGCGGCTGTGCCCAGGTGACCGCTCTGCAAGAGCGCCTGAATCACTTCGATGTGGCGTAAACGCATGCGTGAAGTCCATGTTCAGCAGGTGGGGTCAGACGCTGAATCCTACCCCAAGTCCGCTCGCATGACTTCTGCTCATAACGCTGGGTTATTGAGCGACGGTTGGCTCAGGTTCGCGAATCAGGGTAATGCCTGATTGAACCAGGAGAAACTCGCTGTCACTGACCTTGTTGACCCGATCGCCAATGGCCAGTCTGTAAATGGGCTCCGAGCCAGTGGATCCGTCTGCAGACGGGTTCGATTCCTGGAATTCATGCACGGAATAAACGCGGCCTTCCGCATCTCTTGCATGAAACTGACCGACGAGTACTGCTGCCATCTGCTTAGAACCTCTGGAGATAAAACGCTTGATTTGCGGCTTTGTAGACCGTCACCAAGCTCGGTAAGTTTTCCTACATGAAAAAAATATTCGCCGCGCAGGAAAAACCAATGACCACTGGTGAAAGCGTCACTGGATCATCTATAACTAGCGACTCTTCCCACGGACCATCGAGAGTCATCCATGAGCAATGTCTACAACGTCGCTGTAGTGGTCGGCAGCCTGCGCAAAGCATCGATCAATCGCAAAGTCGCACTGGCCCTCGCCGAACTGGCGCCGGCCAATCTCAAGCTCGAGATTGTCGAAATCGGTGAGCTGCCGCTGTACAACGAAGACATCGACGGCGCTTCTCCGCCGGCAGCCTACAGCACTTTCCGTCAGAAAGTGGCGTCATCCGACGCGGTGCTGTTTGTCACCCCTGAGTACAACCGCTCGATCCCGGCACCGTTGAAGAACGCCATCGACGTCGGTTCGCGTCCTTATGGCCAGAGCGCTTGGAGCGGCAAACCCGGTGCGGTGATCAGCGTATCGCCAGGCGCCATCGGCGGCTTCGGCGCCAACCAGCACCTGCGCCAGACTTTTGTTTTCCTCGATATCCATTGCCTGCAACAGCCGGAAGCGTATCTGGGCGGTGCGGGCAACGCGTTTGATGAAGCGGGCAAGCTGAGCGACTCGGTGAAACCGTTCCTGCAGAAATTCATCGATGCGTACGGCCAGTTCGTCGAGCAACACAAGAAATAAGCTCACCGAAACTCACTGTGGGAGCGAGCCTGCTCGCGAGGGCTGGGTGTCAGATAATCATTTCATCTCTGACACTCCGCCTTCTCGAGCAGGCTCGCTCCCACATTTGTTCGATTTCCACCCGTTTCGATATTTGAAGGCTCCTGCGAATGCTCGCTGCGTCACTGATTTTCCTGCTGACCATCACCCTCGTCATCTGGCAACCCAAAGGTCTCGGTGTCGGCTGGAGTGCAACGCTGGGCGCCGTGCTGGCGTTGATTTTTGGCGTCGTTCACCTCACGGATATTCCGCTGGTCTGGCAGATCATCTGGAACGCCACCGGCACCTTCGTGGCGCTGATCATCATCAGCCTGTTGCTCGACGAGGCTGGCTTTTTCAATTGGGCAGCGCTGCACGTGGCGCGTTGGGGGCGGGGCAGTGGACGCAAACTGTTTGCCTTCATGGTGCTGCTCGGTGCGCTGGTCTCGGCGTTGTTCGCCAATGACGGTGCGGCGCTGATTCTCACGCCGATCGTGATTTCGATGCTGCTGGCACTGCGCTTTTCACCGGCGGCGACGCTGGCATTCGTCATGGGCGCCGGGTTCATTGCCGACTCGGCGAGCCTGCCGCTGGTGGTATCGAACCTGGTCAACATCGTTTCGGCGGACTTCTTCCACATCGGCTTCAATCGCTACGCCGCAGTGATGGTGCCGGTCAACTTCGTCAGCGTGGCGGCGACGCTGGGGATGTTGCTGTGGTTTTTTCGCCGCGACATCCCGGCGGCGTACGATCCTGCACAACTGGAAAACCCGCATACCGCGATCCACGACAAAGCGACGTTCTATGCCGGTTGGGCGGTGCTGGTGATCCTGTTGATTGGCTGCTTCGCTCTGGAACCGCTGGGCATTCCAATCAGCGCAATTTCGGCGGTGTGTGCTGCGCTGCTACTGGGCATCGCTGCGCGCGGCCACAAGATCTCCACGCGCAAGGTTATGAAAGAAGCGCCGTGGCAGATCGTGATTTTCTCGCTGGGCATGTACCTGGTGGTGTACGGCCTGCGCAATGCCGGGCTCACCGGTTACCTCGCCGGGTGGCTGGACGTGTTCGCCGGTCACGGGGTGTGGGGCGCGGCCATGGGCACTGGGGTGCTGACGGCGCTGCTGTCGTCGATCATGAACAACTTGCCAACGGTGTTGATTGGCTTGCTGTCGATCGACGCCAGTCAGGCCAGCGGGGTGATCAAGGAAGCGATGATCTACGCCAACGTGATCGGCAGCGACCTGGGGCCGAAGATCACTCCGATCGGCAGTCTGGCGACCTTGTTATGGTTGCATGTGCTGGAGCGCAAGGGCATTCACATTGGCTGGGGCTATTACTTCCGCGTCGGGATTGTGCTGACGGTGCCGGTGTTGCTGGTGACGTTGGCGGCGTTGGCCGTGCGCTTATCCCTATAGACCGAGTTGCTCTTTTCGCGTGCAGGCTCGCTCCCACAGGGATCGCATTCCACATTTGAAATGCATTCTCTGTGGGAGCGAGCCTGCTCGCGAATTGGGTCAGGCGCCACAAATCTCAGGTTTGGCCGGGCACATTCGGCCAAAGATCCGCCACCAGAAACAACCGCTCCGCCTCTTCCCATTCGCCCAGGGCATTCTCGGTCAGGCGCACCATCAACTGCGCCGGGGCCAGTGCGGGCAGGTCTTCGAGCCACAAACGCAGGTGCTCATCTGTCCAGACCTGATCCGCCGGGTAATGCGCCGGCGCCAGCCAGGCGTGGCGGGGCAGGGGTTGCCAGCGGCCCGGCGGGCGTTGGGCGACAAACGCCGGCCAGTCCTTCTGATGCAGCCAGCTGCCACGCAAATGTTGCGGATGCGCGCCGTGCGGTGAGTCGGCCTGCCCGGGCCACGGATACAGCAGATAACCGCCCAGCCACAGCTGCGCGCTGAAGGTTTCGATATCCAGTGCCGCCAGCACTTCGCGGCTTTCCGGGCGCGCCGAGATCGGTAATTGATGCTCGGCCAGATGCGCCAGCTTACGATCCAGCCGATCATGACAACCCGGCCCCAACCACTGCGCCGGATCGCGGCCATCGCCATCCTGCGGACCGAGGTAGAGCTTGATCGCCAATTCCAGATGATGCACGCCGTCGCGGTCACGCAGCAGCATGTCCAGCTCGCCGAGGGTGTGCCCGGCGCGGCGGATTGGCAGGTTGGCGGCGATCAGTTCGATGCCCGGCGCATGCGAGACGGCGAACTGCCAAAGACGCTCGTAATACAGACCCAGGCGCCGGGTGCGCGCCTGCGCCAGCCATTGCAGCAGGCCGTAACTGTCGTGGTCGAGCTGGCGCAGCCAGTGTTCCAGGCGCTGCGGGTCTTGTACCCAGTCGCTGCCGGCGAGCGGATGGCGCTGCGGCCATGGCGTGGCGGCGAGCATCGGCGGCGCGAGGATCACCCACGCCAGGTCCCGCACTTCGGGATGGCGTAATCGATGGGGCAATTGCAACAAGTCGGGAAACAGGATCATCTTGCGAGCATAGCCTTAATCCTGAGCGCACCCTTGAAGCTGAAAGGATTTTGTCTATCTGGCGCTTTCGCCCATAATCGGGTTTTCGCGTTTTCGATTGTCCGCAGAGGTCCCATGGAGCAATTTCGTAATATCGGCATCATCGGTCGCCTGGGCAGCTCCCAGGTGCTGGATACCGTCCGCCGACTGAAACGCTTTCTGCTCGACCGTCACCTGCATGTGATCCTCGAAGACACCATCGCTGAAGTCCTGCCCGGCCACGGCCTGCAAACCTCGTCGCGCAAGATGCTCGGCGAAGTCTGCGACATGGTCATCGTCGTCGGCGGTGACGGCAGCCTGCTCGGCGCTGCGCGGGCGCTGGCCAAACACAATATTCCGGTGCTCGGCATCAACCGCGGGAGCCTCGGCTTCCTCACCGATATTCGTCCGGACGAGCTGGAAATCAAGGTCGCCGAAGTGCTCGACGGCCACTATCTGGTGGAAAACCGCTTCCTGCTGCAAGCCGAAGTGCGTCGCCATGGCGAGGCCATCGGCCAGGGCGATGCGCTCAACGACGTGGTGCTGCACCCGGGCAAATCGACGCGGATGATCGAATTCGAGCTGTACATCGACGGCCAGTTCGTCTGCAGCCAGAAGGCCGACGGCCTGATCGTCGCGACGCCCACCGGCTCCACTGCCTACGCCTTGTCTGCCGGCGGGCCGATCATGCATCCCAAGCTCGACGCTATTGTGATTGTGCCGATGTACCCCCATACCTTGTCGGGACGGCCGATCGTGGTCGATGGCAACAGTGAGCTGAAAATCGTCGTGTCCAAAGATATGCAGATCTATCCGCAGGTGTCCTGCGACGGGCAGAACCACTTCACATGTGCACCGGGCGACACCATTACCGTGAGCAAGAAAGCGCAGAAGCTGCGCCTGATTCATCCGCTCGATCACAATTACTACGAGGTGTGCCGCACCAAGCTTGGCTGGGGCAGCAAGCTGGGGGGCGGAGGCGACTGATGCTCGATCCCGCGCGCAGTTACGACCTGATCGGTGACGTGCACGGATGCGCCATGACTCTCGAACACTTGCTGGACCGTCTCGGTTATCACAAGCAGGGCGGGGTCTGGCGGCATCCGTCACGCATGGCGGTGTTCGTCGGCGACATCATCGACCGTGGCCCGCGCATTCGCGAGGCGCTGCACATCGTCCACGACATGGTCGAAGCAGGGCAGGCGCTGTGCATCATGGGCAACCACGAATTCAACGCGCTCGGCTGGGTCACCCCGGCGCCACCGGGCAGCGGTAAGCAGTTCGTGCGCGAACACACCAAGCGCCATGCGCGGCTGTTGCAGGAAACCCTGACTCAATTTGAAGACCATCCCGGCGACTGGCATGACTTCCAGCAGTGGTTCTACGAGCTGCCGCTGTTCGTCGATGCCGGGCGCTTCCGCGTCGTCCATGCGTGCTGGGACGCCGGTCTGATCGAGCCGCTGCGGGCGTTGTTCCCCAATGGCTGCGTCGATGAGCATTTCCTCCAGGCCTCGGCGGTGCCCGGCAGCTTCGCCTGCACCGTGTTCGATCGCCTGCTGCGCGGCACCGACATGCGCCTGCCCGGTGGCCTGACCATGACCAGCGGCGACGGTCTGGTGCGTTCGTTCTTCCGCACCAAGTTCTGGGAAGACGACCCGAAAACCTACGGCGACATCGTCTTCCAGCCCGATGCACTGCCGGAACCTGTCGCGCAGACGCCGCTGACTTCAACCGAAAAGAATTCCCTGCTGCGCTATGGCGTCGACGAGCCGTTGCTGTTCGTCGGCCACTACTGGCGCAGCGGCAAACCGGCGCCGATCCGGCCGAACCTCGCGTGCCTGGATTACAGTGCGGTGCTCTACGGCAAACTGGTGGCCTATCGTCTGGACCAGGAAACGCGCCTGGATCCGCAAAAATTCGTTTGGGTCGATGTCGAGCGGCCGGAGGTCCTGCAATGAGTGCGGTAGCGGTATTGCGCCTGCCGTTGGCGGTGGATTTGAGCGGTTTTGTCAAACTGCTGCAACGCATGCAGGTCCCGCATCGGGTCAGCGAAGAGGCGGGCGAGCAGGTGTTGTGGGCGCCGGAGGAAATCAGCGAGGACGTGCGTTCGTTGTACGAGCGCTTCCCGGCCGGCGACCCGGGTCAGCAACTGGACATTCCCGCGGGCCAGACCTTCAAGCGCCCGAGCTTCGCCGAACAGCTGAAACACGCCAAAGCCACCGGATTGATTCTGCTGTTGAGCCTGATCGTCGGTGGTCTGACCTTCCTCGGCGAAAACCTGGAAACGCTGCGCTGGCTGACCTTCCTCGATTTCCGCGTGATCGGCGAGTACATCCACTTCACGCCCCTGGCCGACAGTCTGGCGGCGGGGCAGTGGTGGCGGCTGGTCACGCCGATGCTGATCCACTTCGGCATCCTCCATCTGGCCATGAACGGCATGTGGTATTGGGAGCTGGGGCGGCGCATCGAATCGCGCCAGGGCAGCATTAATTTGCTCGGTTTGACGCTGTTGTTCAGTCTGGTGTCCAACTACGCGCAGTTCGTCTGGAGCGGGCCGAGCCTGTTTGGTGGGCTGTCCGGCGTGCTTTACGGCTTGCTCGGGCATTGCTGGATTTTCCAGATGCTGGCGCCGAACCCGGCCTATCGTCTGCCGCGCGGCGTGCTGGTGATGATGCTGGTCTGGCTGGTGGTGTGCATGTCCGGGCTGATCTCGCTGATCGGTTTCGGCCAGATCGCCAACGCCGCGCACCTGAGCGGGTTACTCATCGGATGCTTCACCGGTTTGTTGGGCGGTTTGTATAACCGCCGTAAACTGGCCGTCTAACATTTTTTGTTTCAGAAAAGAGCGCGGAGACCCTGATGTCCTCTTTCAACGACATGATCAGCAATATCACCCCGGACATCTACGAAAGCCTGAAACTGGCCGTGGAAATCGGTAAATGGTCCGACGGCAACAAACTCACTGCCGAACAGCGCGAGCTGTCGTTGCAGGCGATGATTGCTTGGGAAATCCAGAACCTGCCGGAAGACCAGCGCACTGGCTACATGGGCCCGCAAGAGTGTGCGTCGAAGTCGATCGAAGTGCCGAACATCCTGTTCAAGTCGGATGCCATCCATTGATCGAGATTGGCCGCGGTGCAATCAGCAAAATGTCGGCGCGCCTGGACGGGTCGAACGTGCAATACGCGTTTCGTCTGGATGACGTCGAGGTGCCGGTCAATCCGTTGATCGGCAGCACGCTGCGTCTGGAATTCCTGGGGGCGATCCACTGCACCCATTGCGGGCGCAAGACCAAAACCAGTTTCAGCCAGGGTTATTGCTACCCGTGCATGACCAAACTGGCGCAGTGCGACCTGTGCATCATGAGCCCGGAGCGCTGCCACTTCGACGCCGGCACCTGCCGCGATCCGGTGTGGGGCCAGCAGTTCTGCATGACCGATCATGTGGTTTATCTGGCCAACTCGTCGGGGATCAAGGTTGGCATCACCCGTGCTACGCAGTTGCCGACCCGCTGGCTCGACCAAGGTGCGAGTCAAGCCTTGCCAATCATGCGTGTATCGACACGCCAGCAATCGGGGTTTGTCGAGGACCTGTTCCGCAGCCAGGTGGCGGACAAGACCAACTGGCGCGCGCTGCTCAAAGGTGATGCGGCGGCGGTGGATCTGGCGCAGGTGCGCGATCAGTTGTTCGAAAGCTGCGCCGAAGGCCTGCAAGGGTTGCAGGAGCGATTCGGCCTACAGGCGATTCAGACGATTGCCGATGTCGAACCGCTGGAAATCCGCTATCCCGTCGAGCAATACCCGGCGAAAATCGTCAGCTTCAACCTGGACAAGAACCCGATTGCCGAAGGCACGCTGCTGGGGATCAAGGGTCAGTACCTGATCTTCGACACCGGCGTGATCAACATTCGTAAATACACGGCGTACCAGCTCGCCGTGCATCAATAAGGATTCCAGCATGCGCACCGAACAACCGAAGATGATCTATCTCAAGGACTATCAGGCGCCCGAGTACCTGATTGACGAAACGCACCTGACCTTCGAGTTGTTCGAGGACCACAGCCTGGTTCACGCGCAACTGGTGATGCGCCGTAATCCTGAACGTGGCGCCGGCCTGCCGCCGCTGGTGCTCGACGGCCAGCAACTCGAGCTGCTGTCGGTGACGCTGGCGGACCAGGAGCTGAGCGCCGCTGACTATCAAGTCTCCGACAGCCACCTGACTCTGCAGCCAACCAGTGAAACCTTCACCCTCGACACCAGCGTGCGCATCCATCCGGAAACCAATACCGCGCTGGAAGGCCTGTACAAGTCCGGCACGATGTTCTGCACCCAGTGCGAGGCCGAAGGCTTTCGCAAGATCACCTATTACCTCGACCGCCCGGACGTGATGAGCAAGTTCACCACCACCGTCGTGGCCGAACAGCACAGCTACCCGGTGTTGCTCTCCAACGGTAACCCGATCGCTTCCGGCCCCGGCGAAGACGGCCGGCACTGGGCGACTTGGGAAGATCCGTTCAAGAAACCGGCGTACCTGTTTGCGCTGGTCGCCGGTGATCTGTGGTGCGTCGAAGACACCTTCACCACCATGAGCCAGCGCAATGTCGCGCTGCGCATTTATGTCGAGCCGGAAAACATCGACAAGTGCCAGCACGCGATGAACAGCCTGAAGAAATCCATGCGCTGGGACGAAGAGGTTTACGGTCGCGAGTACGATCTGGACATCTTCATGATCGTCGCCGTCAACGATTTCAACATGGGCGCGATGGAGAACAAGGGCCTCAACATCTTCAACTCCAGCGCCGTGCTGGCCCGCGCTGAAACC
>Ga0308163_10001736_pt1 | contig 22201 bp, 18 predicted proteins | sample PhyTR1_FD_201037 | JGI IMG/M metagenome (GOLD analysis project Ga0308163, IMG submission 201037) | Phyllosphere microbial communities from UC Gill Tract Community Farm, Albany, California, United States - DLSLT.R1 | ecosystem: Host-associated > Plants > Phyllosphere > Unclassified | place: USA... | reverse complement strand
TACGCACCCTGATGCCGCCCCGCCCGATATCCAGCACTACATGGACGCCGGAAACGGCGACAAGAGCGATATCACCGACGCCCGCGCCGACATGATCCGCCAGGCTGGTCGCACGGTGGGCTATCAGGGCGGCAAGGCCCAGCGCGCCTGGGAGCTCGGGCAGGCACTGACCGCGCGCAACAGCACGCTGAATGCGCTCTATGATTTTCGTACGCTAATCAGCAACGACGGCTGGCTGCCGCCGGTGATTGACGAGGCGCAGGACGTGGCGCACATCACTCCGGACCAGATACGCACCGCCAGTCACGTCTACCAGATAATCGCCCCCGAGCGGTTTGTCAGTAACCCGCCGTCCTGGCGTTCGTGGCTGCTTGCCGGCCTCGGCACCTCGGCGGCGACGGGACCGGCCAACGGCATCCTGCCCAAGACCAGCGACGAGAAAAAAATCTGGCACGCGGCCATCGAAAGCGGCTGGCTGGAAGGGCGCGCCGGCGCCGACCACGTCCTGGAGGCCAATTTCAATCGCCTGACCCGTGACTATCGCGGCATGGTGCTGTACTCCACGCTGCTGCGTCAGGGCTTTATCAGCCGCCCGCGCGTATCGGACGAAGCACAGACCGTCACCGGCAACCGTCAGAAACTGGTCACCGGCGACCGCGTCCGCCGCATCCGCGAGCACGCCGGCTTTATGCCGGACAAGCGCGCCTGGCAGCCGGTTATCAACACGGAGTCGCACCATGAACCCGACCAGTCCTTCTGATTTCGAACCCTTTGCGTTCAAGGGCGCCATCGACGTGGAGGGCTTCAAGCACTTCCTGGTCTGGACCGCCTCGCAGGATGTCAGCGACATCCACGTGCAGGGCGGTAACCAGCTGGTCGTCAGCCGCCACGGCCGCCTGCTCAACGCCAGCACGTTCAAGCTGGCCGACGATCAGCTGGCCAAGCTGATTGACGGCGTGTTCAGCCCCGAGGTGCGCGCGCAGATACGCGGCGGCGAACCCCAGGACCGCCCGCTGCAGCTCGATGGCGACATGCACAACCGCTACGGCCTGGGGCGCGGCGAGCGCATCCGCTTTCGCTGCAATTTTGTGCAGGCCACGGCGGGCAAGATGGATACCACCACGGCCCTGACCATGCGCGTGATCCCGACCGACATTCCCGACCTGGAGAAGATGGGCATCGAGCCCGACCTCTTCGAGGCCCTGCTGCCGCACAAGGGGCTGGGGCTGGTCGGCGGGGAAACCGGGTCGGGCAAGAGCACGCTCCTGGCGGCGGTGTACCGCTACTGCGCGGACGTCTTCCCCGACCGCAAAATCACCACCGCCGAGGACCCGGTGGAGTACATCATTGCGCTGCCCAAAGACGTGCTGCCGGCGACGCAGCTGCAAATTCGCCGCGACGTAAAAAACTACGCTGACGCCCTGCGCGCCGCGCTGCGCCGTGCGCCCTCGATCATCGGTATCGGGGAAATGCGCGACCTGGAGACCATGCGTGCGGCCATCATGGCCGGGCAGCTGGGCCACCTGTGCCTGAGCACCCTGCACATCCATTCGCCGGGCGAGGGCATAAGTCGCATGCTGGCCGAGTTCCCGCACGAAATTCGCGAGGCCATGGCCCGCGACCTGCTCGGGGTGTTGCAGTACATCGTGGTCCAGCGGCTGCTGCGCACCACCGACGGCAAACGCCTGGCCGTGCGCGAATACGTGGTCATTGATGACGCGGTGCGCGACGTGCTGGCCGGCATGGATCACACGCGCTGGGGCCACCACATTGACGCCACCATCAAGCACGACCGCGGCCGCATCGCCGACAAGGCGTTTGCGCTGTACGGCGCCGGGCGCATTGACCGCGCGGAAATGCTGACGGTGGTCCATCCCCGCCAGCTGCGCGACATGGAGGCCACCGCATGAGACAACGCCCCTCTTACTGGCGAAACGCCGGGCGGCGCATGACGATCTACGGCATTCCCGCGCCGCTGTTTCTGCTTTACCTGTTCTGGTGCCGCTGGCCCTCGATGCTGACGCTGTACGCCTGCACCGGCGTGCTGGCCTGCTTTGTGCTGCTGTCGCGCTACGGCTGGACGCTGCCGGTGCTGATGCAGCGCATTCTGCACCGGATACGCGGCAACAAGGTGTCGGGCCGCCCCTGGTGGTTTCGGCGCTTTTATGACTGACATGCATTGAGGAGGTTTTTATGGCGCAACATGACGCCCTGACCGACCGCCGGATCTGGCTGGCGGTGCCGCATGAAGAAAAGGACATGGCCCTGCAGCGCGGCGGCAAACGGGAGAACGGCCAGAACAATGTTCACTGGGATAAGGAGGCCAAACTCTGGTACGCCGACCCCGGCACCCCGCAGGCGAACATTTCGCCCTGGCTCCCGGACACCACGGCGCGCGCGACCGGCGCCGCCGATCCCCGCGAGGAGTTTGGCCAGGTGCTGCAGGCGGCCGGTCTGGTACTGGATGGCTTGCCCGTCATGGACGGCAAGGTGCACCGCGTGGCCACCCAGGAGGATAAAAAGGGTAAAAAAACCGGCGGGGCCTATAAGGGGTTCAACGACCGCCGCCCCGGCGGCTGGTTCGTCAACTACCACCGCGCCGCAAACGAGAAGGAGGTCACCAACTGGAAGGCGACCGGCGGCGAGACCGATGCGCTGACGACGTTGCACATTCGCGCCGGGGCACGACAGGCGGCGGACGACAGCGAACGGGCCCGCGAGCTGATGTATGCCGAGAACGCGCAGAAGGCCCACGGGCTGTATACGCGGCTCGACGCGGCCACGAACACGCACCCGTATCTGCAGGCCAAGGGCGTGAGCGTCGACCCGGCGCTGCGCCTGACAAACAACAATGCCCTGGTCATTCCCTTTAGCAACGTGGACGGCGAGTTTCGCAGCCTGCAGTACATCACCCCCGAGGGCGACAAGAGCCTGTTCAAGGAGGCCCCCAAGGCCGGGAACTTCTTCGTCACCGGCGGCGCGCTGGAAAACGGCGCCCCCGTGCTTTACGCCGAAGGCTATGCCACGGCGCGCAGCCTGCACATGGCGACGGGCCTGCCGGTTGTCATGACCGTGGACGCCGGCAACATGCGCACGGTCGCCGAGATCCTGGGCGAGCGCTATCCCGACAGCCCGCATGTCTTTATGGCCGACCTGGACCACGCCAAGCCGGACAACAAGGGCTTGCTGATGGCGCAGGACGCCGCCGCGCGGGTGCCCAAGGGTGCGGTGTTGACCCCCGATTTCACCGACGCCGAAAAGGCCATGGGCCTGACCGACTTCAACGACCTGCACCAGTCGCGCGGACTAGAGGCCCTGAGCGACAAGCTCGCCCGAGACCTCGCCCGACATGCCGTATCCCAGCCGAATTCATCAACGGAGGACACCATGAGCAACGCCTCAGAACACGACCCGCAGCCGGCGGCACCGGAAAGCACCACGCCGACGCCTGCACAGCCCGACCCGCAGCCGGCGGCACCGGAAAACGCCACGCCGGCGCCTGCACAATCCGTACAGGCAGAGGCAGAGCCGGAACCTGACACGGCCCAGCCCGCACCGCCGCACGCCGCTCCTGAAAAGCGCGCGCAGGCCGGACCGGCGGCGGGAGCCGCCCAGGATGAAGACGGCTTTGCCTTCGGCCCCCGCGTCCCCGGCGGTGCCGACGGCCCGCAGCCGGCGGCGACATCGACCCTTATCGACACCGATCGACTGCTGCAGCGCGTCACCTGGAACGAACAAAAAGGCTCGGTGCAGTACCTCGTCGACCAGGTGCCGGCCTTTCGCGACCACGGCAACCGGATGACCATGGAATCCCCCGAGTCCAGCAAGGACCCGGAGCACGTCATGGCCGCCCTCCTGACCGCCGTTCGCCACTACGGCGGCAAGCTGGAAATCACCGGCAGCGACGAGTTCAAGCAGCGCGCCATTGACTTGATTGCCAGCCACGGCCTCAAGGTCACCATGAAAAACCGGGCCCAGCAGGCCATGCTCGATGACGCCCGCCGGCACCATCAGGCCGAAAACGTCGCGCGCGACACCGTGCACGCCTCGCCGGTCACGCCGGCCGACCTGGCAAACCGCGTCGAACACGACGACAGGGCAACGCAGGGGAACGGCCCCACGGCACCATCTACCGGAGCAGGCGACGGGCATGCCCCGCCGCGTGACAGCGGGCAGAACGCACCGGGCACGACGGAGCAAGCCCCACGCGCAGCGGACAAGGAGACGCTGGACTTTAAACAGGGCGTCAAGGGGCAGATTGTCGAGCACGGCCCGGCCCCCTACGACTTCGACAAGAAAAACGCCGACAGCTATTTCATCAAGTTGCGCACCAAAAGCGGCGTCAAAACGGTCTGGGGCGTCGAGCTCGAGTCGGCCATGCGGCAAAGCCGCGTCGGCGAGGGCCAGGTGGTGAATCTGCAGCTCATGGGAAAAAATGCGGTAAATATTCAGAAGCCGGTGCACGACGAGCAGGGCAAGCTGCTGCGCTATGAGGCCGCCACCGTACATCGCAACACCTGGCAAATCACGCCGCTGGTCGCGGCCAACGTCCGGCCGCACGACGCCCCCAACCTCGGGGAGACCCTGTCGGCCTATGACCTGCGCGCTTTTGAAACATTGCAAAGTAAGTTGTCGCTCAAAAATATGACCGAGCAACTGCCCGACGTACCCTCAACAGCCGACCGCCTCCTGTGGGTACGCGGCGACGGGCGTGGCACCACCGAACGCGGCGACGCACTGACCGCGCAGCGCCCCCGCGTAGACGCCAACGCCGGCAAGCCGGTGCTGACCTCCTGGACCGAGGACGGGCGCGTGGCGCTGCAGCTGGTTAAGGGCCATGGGCCCTTTCTGCAGGGCGTTGCGCTGATTAACGACCGCTATCACCACGTGCTCGCGTCCCTGCCCGGCAAGAATGAGGGGCCGAACCTGATCATTAACGCCGTCACGGCCGAGGGGCTCAAATACGTGGGCTACGGCCGGGCCATCAACAAGGTGGAAGGCAAACCCGTCCAGCGCGACGCCCTGGTGTTCAAGCTGGCCGGCGACCCGCCCGACACCACGCGCATTGCCAAGCTTGACCGCCCCGACCAGGTCCCGCCGCAGGTGCACGCCGCCCTGGGCTTTGACGAACGATTCAGGGCCGACACCGACCACCCAAAGTCAACGCCTCGGGCCGACAATCATCACAAGGCCCAGCCGGGCACGGGACGTCCGGGGTAATTCAACACACTCGACCATAAGGAGTACGCCATGCACATCAAGCAGGCCCTGTTAGCCGGGGCCGTTGCGGCCCTGTTTATGCTGCCCCTGGCCTCGCAGGCCGCCACCTGCCGGGCCAGCACCGCCGCCGAAACCGGCAGTGCAACCGGCTATGCCGCCGCCCAGAAAGCCGCCGCCGCCTGGTACACCCGCGAGAGCAGCGCGTCCAGCAAGCTGCAGGAGTGCCTCGACAAGATACGCACCCTGTCGCTGACCATGCCGAGCTTCACCAGCCTGTCCAGCATCCTGAACCAGTATGCCGACCAGATTTGCAGCACCGCCGTCACCGAGGTCAACAGCTACATCCCATCCAGCATTGACCCCTGGGACAGCCTGACCGGCTAGTCCCCTTCTACACACAGCCTTTTCTCCCCTTATGGAACGCCACTATGAACGCATCGGTTAAACCGGGCGCGCCCCCGGCTGCGCCCCACAACGCGCAGGAGTTTGATGACGCCCAGCTTGCGGCCTTTGCCGAAGCCCACCGCCTGCAGGAACAAAAAAACCTCGGGGCGGGGTTTGCCCGCAAGAGCCTGACCGTGAACATGCTGATCGGCGCCGCGTTAATCGGCTCGATAGGGCTCAACGCCTTTCAGGCCTGGCAGAACGCGCACCCCGACAACAAATACTTCTCGACGCAGGACGGGCGCATCACGCGCATTTACCCGCTCAACAAGCCCGCCTGGTCGGTGCAGGACGTCAGCAAGTTCGGCGCCGACACCATCCAGCGGTCGTTCACCATGGACTTTGTCCACTACCGCAACCAGATGACCGATGTCATGTCCCGCTACTCCGACCAGGGCTACGCGGACTACTACAACGCCCTGACCAAATCCAACGTGCTGGCCATGGTGCGCGACAAGCGCATGAACCTGTCCATTACCGTGTCGCCGGGCGTCATTCACAGCAAGGGCGAACTGCCCAACGGCGTCTACGTCTGGAAAATCCAGTACCCGGTTACGCTGCAGCTGGACGGTCAGCAAAGCAGCATGCCGGCGCAGCGCTACATCGTCGAACTGCTTGTCCAGCAGGCGGACCCGCGCATCAAACCGCTGGGGCTGGAGACGCGCCAGACCATCATGATGAACGCCAACTAACGGTACCCCTATGAAAAAACGCTTTGTCATATCCCTGCTTGCACTGATGTGCAGTCAGGCATGGGCAGCCGAGACGCCGCCCGACGCGCCGCAGACCGGCTGGCAGCAGGCGGTCGACCTGGCGGGCATGCAGCCGCAAAAGCCGTCCACGGCCACGCCGCCGGCCCCACCTGCAGCACAAACCCCGCCGGCACCGCGCGCCACGAACGCGCCGGCGTCGCCTGTGAACGGTGACGACCCCCTGCCGCCGCCCTCGCCGGTCTTTCAGGCGGCTCAGGCCCAAGTCGCCCCGCTGTCGCCGGGCGAAGTGCGCGAACTGCGCGGCCAGCACGACCAGGTCAACCGGGCGCTGAAATCGCCCACCATGACCATCGTGCCGCGCATCAGCGCGCAGACGGTCGACCTGTCGCCCGGCTCCAGCCTGCCGCTGGTTCGCGCGGCGGTGAACTACACCAGTAACGTCTCCTTTACCGACGCCACCGGCGCGCCCTGGCCGCTCGCGGCCCCGGCGCTCAGCGCGAACGCCAGCGACTTCGCGGTCTACAGCATTCCCAACGGGCCGATCATTACCCTGCAGGCCAAGCACGCCTACGCCACGGGCAGCATCACGGTGTACCTCAAGGGCCTGTCGGTGCCGATTGTGCTGACGGTGTCGAGCGGCGACACGGACAGCAAAAAGAACGTCTGGACCGTGGACAGCCGTCTGGATCTGCGCATTCCGCGTCGCGGCCCGCAGGCCCAGGCCATGGCCGCGCCGGAGTCGAAAATCGGGCTCTACGACGACGCGCTGCAGGCGTTCCTGGACGGCACCCCGCCGCAAGGCGCGCAGCGGCTCAAAACCACCGGCGGCGTGCCGGACACCACGGTGTGGCAGATGGGCGATGACCTCTACATTCGCTCGCGCGCCGATGTGATGGACGAGTTTGACCAGACCCTGTCCTCCGCCGACGGCATGCACCTGTGGAAATTGCCCGTGACGCCCTACGTTACGTTTTCCGTCATGGGACGCGCCGTCCCGCTCAACATCACGCTGGAGTAAATCATGGCTACAGAAAAAGACGCCGGCCGCGACAAGCGCCTAGTGCTCGGGCTGGTCGCGGTCGCCGTAGGCGTCGCGCTCGGGGCCGGGTACCTCGGCTACACCTGGCTGCATTCGGCCCGGCCGACCCCGTCCAAAATCGACGTCAGCAACGTGGGCAACGCCAGCCACCGCAGCGCTCCCGAAACCCCGGCCTACCGCAACCTGCTGTCGGAGTACAACAGCGACGGCGCGCAGCGCGCGCAAAAAGATAACCAGAGCTTTATCGCCAGTATTGCGGTCGGCAACAGCACGCCGGTGAATGCGCCGGCGCAAAACAAACCGCCGCGCACCCACACCCCTGCCCCTCAAACGGCCAAGGCCAACACCGCGACGCAAAAGGGTGACGGCCTCAGCGAGGCGCAGCGCGCCGCGCTCAAGAACGTCATGAGCCAGATAACCGACGACGGCACGCCGCCCGAGCAGACCGCACTCCTGGGCGTCAGCACCGAACCGGGTGCAGAGGACGGCAAGGGCAACACCGGTAAAACGCCGAGCGCCTTTGCCGGCTGGGCCAGCTCGGTCGTGCCGCAAACGGCCTCTTACGGCGGCATCGGCGGCGCGGCGGCCTCCGCGCCGGCCATTGAGCTCATTCCGGCGTTCACCCGTGCCACGGGCTCCATCACCATCGGCGTGGATTCGGACAATAGCGGCACGCCGGTTATCGGCACCATCTGGTCGGGCCCTTATAGCGGCGCGACGTTCAAGGCGCCGCGCTCGCAGCTGGCCGGTGACGGGGTCGTGCTCCACTTCACCACCATGTACTGGAACCACAAGACCTACACCGTTGACGCCTACGCCTTGAAAGACACCACGCTGATGGCCAACGTGGCCACCGACGTCAACCACCGCTACTGGTCGCGCATTCTGCTGCCGGCGATCGCCAGCGGGATAGGCAAGGCCGGCCAGCTGTATCAGGACGCCAACACCGACATCCTGACCAACGGCTACAGCACGGTCACCAGTCACGCCAGCATGCCGAACGGCACCGCCGTCGGCGGCGTTATCGCGGGCGGCACCGCCGCCGAGGCGGCCAACGTGCTCAAACAGGACGCGGCGAAACTGCCCGCCACGCAGGTCACGGTCGACGCCGGCCAGCCGGTGTACATCCAGTTTATGGCCTCGGTCACCACGGCGGACGAGGTCAAGCCACGCGGCGACGGCGCGGCCACGACCACCACGACGCACGCCCGGAGCACGCAACCCGTTAAACCTACCCTGGCCGAGCTGCGCGCGCAGACCCGCGCACGCATCGACAGCCAGCTGCCAAGCCAACCAGACGCCAACGCGCCGGAGTAAACCATGAACGAGTTCAATCCCAGTTCGTCGCACGAGACGGACCCCGTCGACCCGCCCGTCCCGCCACACCGCGAGCAGGGCGGCGCCCGTTACCTGCTCCTCGAGCGCAAGTATGCCTTTGGCCTCACCGCCCCCTGGCTGCTCGGCTGCGGCGTCCTGCTGATAGCCGTGGCGCTGTACCTGTTTGGTGATGCCCGGCCGGCCAGGCCCAGCGTCAACGACCTGGCGGGCTTTGACGACCAGACGGCCGCCGCGCCGGCCGTCACGCCACAAAATGCGCTGCCCAACGCGCCGGCGGCGTCCACCGGGAGCGACGGCCAGATCCGCGAGGACGTGGCCAACATGGTGAACGGCGTCCGGGACTATGCCCAGGCCAACCGCACCGCCATCAAGCAGCTGTCCGACGCGGTAAAGGTACTGTCGCAACAGGTGGCCAGCGACCAGCAGGTCGTCGGCCAGTACCAGACGCAAATCCAGTCGCTGAACGCCCGCATCGCCGACCTGGAGACCCAGCGCGTCAACGGCGCCGCGGTGCGCACCCCGACCCGTCGCTCACCCACCGCCGGCATGCACCTGAGCTCCGTCGAGGACGGCATGGCCTGGGTGCTGTGGAACGGCAAGACGTGGGCGGTCAAGGACGGCGACCGCCTGGGCAACGTCACCGTGACAGGGATTGATGCAGAAAACCGCCAGGTCTTCACCTCGGCCGGCGTCATTCGCTAAGGAGGCGTCATGAGTACCGATGCCGTCAGTGCATTAGTCAGCTTTGCCGACAACGTCTTTTCCAGCGGCGTCAACTTCGTGGTGGTCATTGGCGGGGTGTGCGCGGTGCTCGGCGCCGTCGGCGTCCTGTCAAAGGAGTCCAGGCTCGCCAGGCAGGTGCCGGGCCACAACGGCAGCGGCAAGGTCATCGGCGTCCTGCTCCTGTGCGGCATGCTCGCCGCCGTGGAGGAGATGATTTCTCGCGGCGCCAGCCAGTTCGGCTGGTCGGGCGCGAGTTTCGACCAGGTCTCCTACGTCTCGGAGTCCACGTTCGGCGTCGGGGCCCAGGCCGCCAACGCCGTGCTGACCCTGGTGCGCCTGCTCGGCATGATTTACGTCGTGATGGGCCTGCTGCGCATCAAGCGGTCCATGAAGGACGGTCACACCGGCCTCTCTGCCGGCGAAGACATCGGCACCGGCATGGTGCGGTTCATTCTCGGCGTGTTCGCCGTGTGCAGTCCCTATTTACTGGATGCCCTGCAATCCTCGCTCGGCATCGCATTTTAACCCCTCGCCGCGAGTGCGGCACTTCTACACAAACCCAAGTAAGGAAAACCTATGTCAATCTCAGATATCGTCTTGAACATGTCCGTTCGCACCCATGAAGCCCGCGTGAGCATGAAGAAAAAGGCCCTGGGCGCCGTGGTGGCCTTTGCCGCCGCCAACCCGGTATTTGCCCACGCCGACAGCGACCTTGCCGCCATGGTCGACAGCGCCTCTACCGGGGCCTCGGACATGGAAAAGGACGCGCTGATCATCGCCGAGTTCGTGGGCGTCATCGCGGTGATTGGCGGCCTTATCGCCGCCAAGAACAAGAAGGACAACCCGCAGATCAAAACCTCGCACATCATGTCGGCCATCCTGTTCGGCGTGTGCCTGGTGAGCCTGTCCGAAATCGTCAAGCGTTCGCAAAGCCAGGTCGGCCTGACCAACGTCACCGTCGGCAGCGGCAGCTAACCCCCCAGGGCGGCGGCGACCGCCGCCCCTCTTTTTCTTTGGAGTGACGCGTGACACACAATCCTCTCGACACCGCCTGGCTTGACGTCAGCGGCGACCTGACCCCGCCGGCGCCCGTGGACGCGGCGGCCCCGCAGTGTGCCCTGTGCCAGTGGCCGGCGGCGCGGCTGTTTGCGCTCAACCGCCTGCTGCCGGAAACCGGGCACAGGCACAACGCCGTGTGCACGCTATGCTGGCTGTGCTTTAACCTCGACACGCCGTCGGCCGCCCTGGGCGCGCTGAGCTGGCTGCCGGGCATGGTGCCCGCCGACGTCATCAACCTGCAGCGCCTGGCCATCATCGCCTTCACGGCCGGCAACGACGCCCAGCGCAAGCGCGGCAGCGCCGTGCTGAAATGGCTGCTGCGCCACAAGAAAGAGGCGGAGCACTACTGGAAAACGGTGCGCCCGGCCGAGTTTGCCCTCGCCCTGTCGCGCCAGCACCCTACTGAACGCCTGGCCCTGCGCCGACGCCTCGCCGGCACGCACCTGGTGATGTCTGCCGACGCCTTTACCGACCCGAGTTTGCTGCTCCCCGCCGGCCAGTCCGCCGGCGAGCTGCTTGACACCGTGAAACTGCCCGCGCTGTAGGAGGCCATTATGTCCAAAATCATTAACGCGGTTGAGGAGGCGATCACCGCCCTCAGCCGCTTTGCCGTGTCCAGCTGCCTGCCGGACTACAGCGACCTGCGCACCATCGTGCGCCTGACCGACACCGACCGTAACTACCGCCCCGACCTGACGCAGCCCTACATCGCCGTGACCGACAAGGGCGACTACTGCTCAACCTTCGAGGCCCAGGGCAATTTCTGCGAGATGGACGAGCACGCGCCCGTGGATCAGAAGTTCTCGTTCGACGGCTTCATCAACCGGGTAAAAACGGCCCTGACCACCGACTTTAAAACACCGGGGCACCGCATCAGCATGGTTATCGAAAACGACCCGCAGCTCGGCCGCGCCGAGCTCGAGCGCCTGTTCGCCCACCAGTTCCGCTCGGTGAGCCGCACCGGCGTGGCCATGCAGGACCTGCTCAATGAAAAAATCGACAAGCTGGCCCCCTGGGTCAGCCGCGAACGCTGCTGGGTCACCTGCTGGAGCTCGCGCGCCGGCCTGTCGTCCCACGAACTGCGCAGCGAAAACCGCCGCATCGCGGCGCTGGCCAACGGCGCGCCGCCCGCCCGCTTTGGCCAGAATCCGGTGTTCTCCGAGCTGGCCGGGCTGAAAATTCGTCATGACGCCTTCCTGGACGTGGTCGAGCACGCGTTCAACGACGGCGGCGACGGGCTGCTGATGGACCTGATTGACGTGCCGACGCTCGGCAACCGCATACGCCAGCAGGTTGACCGCCAGGGCACGGCCGACGAGTGGGTGCCGGCCATTCCGGGGGCGGTGCTCAGACCGCACGGCCGGCGCAAGGGCCAGGACGTGTCGCCCTTCATGGCGCCGTGGCTCAACTTCCAGCTGATGAACGTCGACGCCGACGCCACCGACAACCTGGTGCTCATTAACGGCGTCTGGCACGCCACCCTCTCTGTGACGCTGGGCCCGCAGCAAATCATGAGCTTTAGCGAGCTCAAGGCGCGCATTCCGCGTTCGGTGCCCTACCGCCTGCGCTTTGACATCATGCCGGGCGGCATGGCCGCGCTGGGCTGGAAAAAGTTCGTGCTCGACTTCTCGGCGTTTCTGCCGAGCCTGCGCCCCATCTGGGAATCGGTGGCCCGCCTGGAAAAGGCCGACGACACCGACCCGGTCTGCGTGATGACCATCTGCGCCTCGACCTGGGGCGACAGCAAGCAGCAGGTGCAGCAAAACCTGACGCTGCTGCAAAAGGTGTTTCAGGGTTGGGGCGTGTGCGAGGTCACCACCACCTTCGGCGACCCGTACCGCGCCTGGGCGTCGACCCTGCTCGCCGCCCGCACCAGCGGCGGGTCGCACGCGCTGTACCCGCCGCTCGGTGACGCGTTGAGCATGCTGCCGTTTGGCCGCCCGGCCTCTGCCTGGCCGGATGACGCCAGCGTGGTGTTCCCGACCCCGGACGGCAAGCTGTTCCCGGTGGGCCTCGCCTCTTCGCAGCAGACCAAGCACACCGAAATCATCGCCGGCGAGCCCGGCACCGGGAAGTCGCTGATGCTGAACATGCTCAACAACGCCATGGTCAGCAACGCCCAGCAACGGCTGCCGTTTATCGCCGTGGTCGACAAGGGCTACAGCGCCCAGGGGCAAATCCAGCTGATCCGCGACAGCCTGCCTGACGCGCGCAAGGACGAGGCCATCGGCATCGTGCTGCGCAACCATCCCGACCACTGCCGCAACATGTTCGACGTCCAGCTCGGCGCCCAGTACCCCATCGAGCCGGAGCTCACCTGGATAGTCGGCGTGCTGGTCGCCATGTGCATCGAGCCGAGCACCGGCAGCCCCCCCAACGAGCGCGACACGCGCACGCTGATTGAGCGCGCCGTGATGCTGGCCTACCGGGACCTCGCGGAGGGCAACACCCGCAAGTACGCCGAGGGCGAGGCCCCGGACGTCGACCGGGCCCTGCGCGAGTCGGGCCTGCTGGACAAGTATGATGAAGAATGGTGGGAAATCTGCCCGTACTACGACGTGCGCGACATGCTGTTCGAGGCCGGCTACCCGCTGCAGGCGCAGCAGGCGCAGTTCATGGCGGTGCCCGAGCTCAACGACATGCAGGCCTACCTCAATTCGGACGAAATTCGCGGCGCCTTCGGTAACATCGGCCGTGCGAACTCTGAAGAGAGATTACTGAATTACGTCATGCGCTGCCTGGAGCAGGCAAAAACGGATTTCCAGATGCTGGCCGGCCGCACCCAGTTTGTGATCAACACCGACACCCGCATTATCGCCATCGACCTCAACAACGTCATGGGCGACAACACGCGGGCGGGCCAGCTGAAAACCGGCATCATGTACCTGTTTGCAGGACAAATCAGCGGCGGCCACTTCATCCTGCCGCAGTATCGTCACGAACTCATTGCCGCCGTGGCCCCGATGTACCGGGACATCCACCAGGACCGCCTGGACCAGCTGGATCAGGAGATCAAGACCAAGCTGTACGACGAACTCCACAACGCCAGGGACGTGCCGTTCATCTTCGCGTCGCTTGAAACCCAGGACCGCGAACAGCGCAAGTTCGGCATTCGCACCGTGTTCAGCTCGCAGTATCTGGGCGATTTCCCGGAGTCCATCCTGAAATCGGCCAACTCGCTCTACCTCATGCACTGTCGCAACGAGGACATTCCGCTGTTGAAAAATCACTTTGACGTCCCCGAGGTCACGATAAGGAAATTCCTGCAGATCCCCAAGGGCCCGGTCCCGGACGGCAGCGGGACCAGCTTCCTGGCCGTGTTCCGCACCAAGCCCGGCCGCATTGCCCAGATACTCAAAAACACCATGGGCCCGCGCGAACTCTGGGCGCTGAACTCCTCGCCGGCCGACACGGCCCTGCGCCGCAAACTGTATGAGGAGCTCGACGGCGCCACCGCCCGCGACGTGCTGGCCGAAGCGTTCCCCAAGGGCAGCGCCGCCAAGGTGATTGACACCCGCCGCAAGCGCGCCGGCGACCGGGACGACGGCAACGTCACCCTGCAGCTGGCCGACGAGCTTATCCAGAACCGCGGCTACCGACTATAAGGACCACGTATGAAACTCAAATTACTGGCGGCATCGCTTGCCGTCATCAGCGGTCAGGCGCTGGCAGGTTACCCCGTGACCGTGCTGAGCAGTGTCCCCATTACCTCCCAGGTCGTGCCGGCGCTGACCTCGATTGAAACCACGCTGGCCGAGATCCTGACCACCAATACCGAAATCGGTAGCGCCATCACCCAGGCCAGCGACAAAAACACCGCCGTGCTGAGCGAAGGCTTTCAGGCGCAGCGCCAGGCGGACAACTTCGGGCGCGAAACGGACCGCCTGGAAAAGGCCCGCGACAGCTTCACGGTCCCGGACAGCATCTGCAGCGAGTCCGCCTCCGGGGTCGCCAGGCAGGTGAGCAACACGGCGGCGGCGGCGCAGTCGGAACTTTCCAGCGGGTCGGGGATCACCAACAGCGCCATCAAGACCGCCGTGTCGTCGGTGCCGTTACTCCCAGCGCAGGAGGACTACCGCAGCGCCGCCATCCACGCCAAGTATTGTACGTCCGAGGAATACGCGCTCTACGGCGGCACCGAGCTGTGCGAATCCACCTCCAGCATGCCCGGCGGCGACACCGAAATCCGCTCCGTGCTGCAGGGCGCGGGCGCGGTGGGCAAGGCCCCGGACCTGACCTTTACCGACGACCAGGTCGACTCCGCCATGGCGTACCTGCGCAACTCGTCGAAACACTCGGTCGGGCGCACGCTGGGCAAGGGGGAAATCAAGACCGCGACCGGCTGGCGTTATCAGGGGCTGATGACGCAGTACAAGTCTATCCAGAACGCCGCCATGCAGCCGCAGCTGGAGATGATTGCCGACAGCAAGCCCAATGCCGACACCAAATCGGCGCTGGCCGAAGCGCTGCAAAACGCGTCGGCCAAGTCCTACTACGACGACACCGCCTCGGCCGAGGTGCAGAGCACCGGGGAGATGTCCAATCGCGAATTCGAGTCCTTTGAGGTCGGCCGGCGCTACGCCAACACCGACTACGAGACGGACCTGCAGGCCATGGACGGCGACAACCTGATGCGCGAACTCATTCGCGTGCAGAGCCTGTCCAACTGGATACAGCTGGGCATTAAAAACGAAATTCGCGAATCCAACATCCTTGCCGGCCAGGCGCTCGGCCTCAACGCCGACCGCACCTACCAGCCGAAAATGGCAGGGTTGATGTCGCAGATAAGCGCAGGAACCGCAAAATGACCGAGAAAGAAACGCCCCGTGAGCGGGGCATGGCATCAAAGGTAGGTCGCACCTCCTATCGCGTGGCCAACGTGCTCATGCCGCTGGGTGAAATCACGTCACTGGGCAAGCTCACCGCCCGCTCGCTGGGGCACACGGCCAGGCGCGTCGCCCGGCTGCGCGACATGAGCCGCCAGGAAAAACAGACCCAGCTGACCTTCGAGGAGGCGGTGGCGGCCAGCGGCCGCACCGAGGCCCAGCTCGGCCGGAAATTTCTCCACCTGAAACGCCTGTGGTGGGTGGCGACGCTGGCAGGTGCCCTTATCACGCCGCTGCTGCTCGCCATGATTGTGCTGGCCGCCCACGCCCTGCCCGGCGTGACGCTTATCCGGGCCCTGACCTTTGTGCTGATTTTCGCGGCCATCACCGCGATTGCGGCGACCCGCGTGGTCGTCAGCCAGTTTCGGCGGTGGCAGCTGGCCACACGACGCCTGACCCCGGAAGACCGGGGCACCTTTGCCGACTTTCGCCGCGAGACGGACTGGCTTGCCCAGTGCCTGACGCCGTTCTGAGTTCCCTATTTCGCAAGCAGGTAATGCCATGAAACGTGTAAAAACGCTGTTCGCCACGCTGCTGTTGTTCGGCGTCTCGCTGCCGGCCCTGGCCGACGACGTGACCTACAGCAGCATCACCAGCGCCGCCCAGAATACCAGCGACCTGTCCCGCCAGGCGCTGGTCACCATCTTCGGGGACGTCGTCACCTCGCCGTTCAGCACCACCGACACCACGGTAATAGGCTCGCTGTTCGGCATTCTCAACGGCGTGCTGTGCGCCGTGGCCCTGTTCTGGTTTTTGACCGTCACGCTCAAGGGCATTGTCAAATCCGGCTCCGAGGGCAAGGTGTTCGGCAACGCCCGCACCATGCTCGCGCCGGTGATGTCCTTTCTGGGCTTTATTTCCCTGGTGCCCACCGCGTCGGGCTGGTCGATTTCCCAGCTGGTGATGCTGTGGGCCGCCTCCATCATGGGCGTCGGCAGCGCCAACCTGCTCACCGACAAGGCCGTGGACATGATGTCCGACGGCTACTCCCTGGTGACCCAGCCCACCTCGCCCGACACGCGCAGCGCCGCGCGCCAGATGTTCGAGATGGACCTGTGCAAGTACGCGGTCAACGCGCAGCTGCAGACCCTGTACAACGATGCGGGCAGCGCCTCGACCGAGAGCATGAGCACCACCGCCAGCGACGGCAGCTACGTCACCGGCAACGGCAGCGCCATCTGCGGCACGGCGTCCATCCCGACCACCACGCGCAGCAGCAGCTGGAGCCTGCTGTTTGACTCCGACGTCGACACCTCCTCCATCGTCGAGGCGCAGAAAACCGCGCTGGCCACCATGCAGTCAACGCTCGACAGCGCCGCCTCCAGCTTCGTGACCAGCTACGTCAGCAAGCGCGACGACGATTCGGGCAGCCTGAGCGATGCGGAGACCACCATTCAGAACGCGGCGAGCAGCTACGAAACCACCATCAACTCGGCGGTCAACAGCCTGGACTACGAGGGGTCGCTGCAGAGCACGCTGACCAGCAACATGAAGGCCTACGGCTGGGCGTCGCTGGGTGCCTGGTACCAGACCTTTGCCACCGCCAACGCCAAGACCAACGACGTCGCGGCCTCGGCGCCGAAAACCAGCGGCCCGACCGGCGTCGGCGAACTGGGCAGCGGCGAGCTCTACCGGGAGGTGTTTGCGGCCTACAAGGCGCAGCTGCAGAACAGCACCTACACCCCGACGCTAGGCACTCAAAACGCGGCGGACGATATCAAGAGCGGATCGACTACCGACCCTAAATCGGTGTTTGTCGGCCTGTTTAACAGCCCGATGCAGCAGATTACCAATGGCATAGCGACAATGAATATTGGCCAACAAAACAGCACTAGTGATCAGGTTAACCCCCTACTTCAAATGAAAAAGATAGGTGACTACACCCTTGATGGCGTTGGGGCTGCACTTACCACGTATGTGGGCATTCAGTTAACCACCGCCTGGACCGGCAGCAATATCGTGGGTCGGATTACGGATGGACTGACCGGCTGGAAGGCCGCCGTTGTCGCCGTGCTGCAGGCCGTATCACCGCCGTTCTACTTCCTGCTGCTCATCATGTTCTCGGTCGGCTTTAGCCTGGCGGTCCTGCTGCCGGCCATCCCCTTCGTCTGCTGGATGACAGGCTTTATCAACTGGATAGTCAGCGTCCTGGTTGGCTGCGCCGCCGGCCCGATGTGGGCCGCCACCCACCTCGGCGCCGAGGAGGACAAGGGCAGCCGCGCCGCCTACGGCTACGTGTTCCTGATTGACATGATGCTGCGCCCCTCGCTGATGGTGTTGGGCTTCTTCTTCGCCTCGGTCACCGTCGTCGCCGGCGGCACGGTGTTGAACCTGCTGTTTGCCTCGGCCATGGCCAACGCGCAGGTCGACTCGATGACCGGGCTGTTTATTGCGCTGGGCTGGCTGTTGGTGTACTCGCGCATCTGTACCCACGCGGTGACCAAGCTGTTTGGTTTGGTGGTGACGCTGCCGGATTACGTCATTAGCTTCCTCGGCGGTCGCGACGGCGCCAACCTGATGGGCGGCCTGGCGGACTCGACAAACAATATCATCACCAGCTTCGGCGGCGGGGCCAGAAAAACGCCGGGCATGAATGCCCAGGAACGTGACACCACGGGCGACAAAGACGGGTTAAAATAGCGACAAGATCAACGACTTATGTTATAATTAAGTTAAGTTCAGACTCTGAATTGAGGACATATTATGGTTCAACGCGAACGCACCGGATTTGAGACGGCAAAAGGGATCGTGCAGGTACTGGCCTCCGTGTTTGTGATGCCACCGATACTATTTTTAGCGTGTTACTTCACTATTTCCTACGATCACAGCTCTCCCTATAATGGTAGAGCGGAACACTGGAAATGGGCATTACTGTTCTGGATACTTTTCCTGACGCCCATCATTATGCGCCTGCGCACCGTGCGCCGCCGCAAGCGCATGATCAAGGGGATCGCGGCCATGGTCGAGGGGGAGTTGTATTCGCCGGCCAAGAGCAACGTGGTGACCGAGGGCTGGCAGAACTACCTCGGCGTGGACGGTATCCGGGGCACCCTGCTTTATATGCGCATGACCCGCGACGGCGTCTATGACGTCGTCGGCCTCGACATGCACGACCACGGCTGGACCCGCGTCGAGCGCGTCGGCGCCAAGATTAAGCTGTACACCAAAATCCCCGAATGCCCGTCGCTGGAAATCACCGCACCGGGCGGGGAAAACACTGCCCTGAAACTCTACGACACGATCTGCGCCATGCAGCACCGCGTCTACGAATACAAGGCCTCGTTCCCGGACCTGGTTCGCCAGACCACCCGGCAGGAGCAGCAGCGTCTCGGCGTGCACCTCAACGCCTTTATCTAGCCGCTGTACGCTAATCGCTGAATGAAACCGACCCCCCGTCCTCCGGGGGGTTTTGCTGTTCGTCACTCTGACGCCTTCTCTGTGCCCCTACTGTCCTGACAATCCCGGAGTGCCCATGTCTCAGGTAAAACCCGCCGGTTCGTTTGAAAGCGAACAGGCGATGGTGCTTATATCGCTTGCCGGCTTCGCCTTTCTCGGCTGGCTCTGGTTCAACAAAGTCGTACTGATTGCCTGCACCGCGCTGTACTGGATCTGGCGCCTGGCCGATTTCCAGCGTATTCACGCCTACGCCGCCGCGCGCATCAACCTGCTGGCCGACACCGCCAACAGCGCCGACACCGTGACCGGCCGCCAGCTGCTCGACGTGCTCAACCATACCACCGGTATCCTGTTTATCTTCCTTGTCCCGATGGTCGTGGCCGGCGTGATTGGGCTGATCGGTCACCCTTCGCTGCCCTTTCGCAGCAAGCGCGTGGTCAACATCCACTCCCTGCCGCGCATCATGGCCCGCTTCTCGCCGGCCACCGCGCCGGTGCTGGCCGACAGCCTGACGCCGGACCTGCTGATGAACGATATCCGCCCGGAACACCGCTGGGGCATGCACCCCGAGGAGTTTGCCGCCCTTCACGACCTGATTGACACCCGCGTGCTCGACCGCGAGAAGGCCGGAGCCGCGTTTATCGCCCAGCTCGGCGCGCCGCTGCAGGGGCATGGCCAACTGAAAGATTACGAAAAGGCGCTGTTCACCGTGTTCGGCCTGCAGCTGTTCCTGAACGACCGCAAAACGGCCCGCCAGCTGCTCGACCAGCTCAACCGCTCGTGCCTGGGCAAGCGGCGCAAGGGCAAGTCCGCCCTGCAGCGCCCCGCGTTTGCCCTCGCCGACAAACACTTTGCGCAGGTCTGGAATGCGCCGCAGATGCGCGACATCAACGCCACGCACCGCTACGTGCGCACGGCGCTGGCCGGCATGCTGGCCCACGACATACACCTGCCGACCTCGCAGTTTCGCTGGCTGAAAGGCATCGACCGCACGCTGTGGTACGCCCTGCACTCGGCGGACACCCAAAGCGTGTTTGTCGAGGGCGCCGGCGTCCTCGCGCAGATGCGCTTCGAGCGCAGGGTGCGGGCCGAGGGCCTGGATCTGCGCATCGACTACGTCGACACGGCCATTGACGGGCTGCAGCAGGACCTGGAAGGCATTGGCCTGGTGCACGAAAACCGCAAGGACGTGAAGGCACCGACCGACAAAGAGGCCGACTGGAAGCCCGCCACGCTCGACGACAAGGCGTTTCTGGAGGAAGACGAGGCCAGCGTGGCCACGGCAGACGACGACGCGCCGCCGGTTGAGGTCACCGAGGCGGAAAGCCCGAGCGTCATGCCAGATAGCGCCCCGGAGCCGGAAAGCACGACCGCCACGCCGGAGAATGCCCCGGAGCCGGTTAACACAATCGCCACGCCGGATAACGGCCCGCCGACACCGCCAGCCGGGGCGGGGGACGATGCCTTTGTCTTCGCCGACGAGGATGACGAAGACGAGGCCCATAGCCTGCAGGATCAATATATCAGTGGCTTTACCGACGACACGCCGCCGATGACACCCCCTACCGCACCACGCCGACCGGCCACCGCCCCGCGTGATGATGACCACTTTGACGAAATCTAGGAGTTACCATGACCGCCATCACCTTTAACGCCACCGTAAAAAACAACCAGCTCACCGCGTTTTCCACCTGGCAGGGCCGCCGCGCCCTGTTCGTGGTCAACCTGCACAACCGCCCGTCGTTTTACCTGAACAACGCCGCCCTGATGGCCCGCATGCAGTACGGGGAGGAGATCCTGCTGTGGTCCGGTCTGGCCTCGGACGAAGCCGAGCGCCTGCTCAACGCCGTCACGCACGCCCTGAAACAGGCGGCCCGCCGCCAGACGGCGCTAAAATCGGCCCTGACGCTGGTCGCGGCAGCCGTGATGGCCACAGGCCTTTATGCCGGCCCCCGCGCGATGAACGCGCCCGACGACGCGCCGGCGCCGTTTGTGCAACGCCAGGCGTTTGCCCACAATCCGGCCATGATGCAGGCCCCGGCCATGCCCGACCTCACCCGGCTGCAGCCGCAAACCCCGCGACAGGCGATGATGCCGTCACCGCAAGCGGCGGCCCCGCAGGCCGGCGCACCGGCGACCTCTCACGAGACGGCAGACCAGGTGCAGGCCGCCGAGTCGCAGCTGGCAGCCAATCTGCAGAAGGCGGCCAGCCGCAGCCTGTTCACCGTCCCGCTGTCCAGCGGCCACGCCCGCACGCTCTACGTCTTCGCCGATCCGAGCTGCCCGAACTGCCAGAACCTTGAGCCGCTGTTTGAGGCCCTGAGCACGCAATACAACGTCCTGGTGTTCCCGACGACCGCCTTTGGCGGCGACAAGTCCGCGCCGCTGATCAAGCCGGTGCTGTGCCTGCCGCCCGAGCAGCGCAAGGCGGCCTGGCAAAAACTGTTCTCCGTGGGTGACGGCATGCTGCACCTCGGCAAGGACAGCGCCCCGGCGGCCGCGCCCACCGACTGCGACCTCGCCGGCAAGGCGCTGGGCGTCAATGACGTGGCGTTTAAAAGCTACCGCTTCCCCGGCACGCCGTGGGTCATTGCCGACGACGGCCGTCACGTGCCGCAGGCCGTGATGCGCAACCCTGACGACATGGTCAAGTTCATGAGCGAGCACCCGGAGAAATAGCCATGAAACGCATGAAGCCCGTCGACCGCATCAAGCTCGGTCGCAAGGTCTACCATACGCCGCTCGAAGACGTGGCGCTGAGTTCCGGCTGGCTGACGCTGGCCATCATGGCGTCCCTGGTCGCCGGCGTGATTTGGCCGGTGACGCTGTGGGTCGCGCTGCCGGTGATGATTTTCTGGCTGCCGACGTTCCTGTTCAACGAGTTCCGCATGCCGCTGCGCATGCCGACCGACATGGCGCGCGTCGACCCGTCGACCGAAATGCGCATTCCCGGCAAGATGCTGGGATTCTTGCCGGTCACGGTCATGCGCCGCACCATGAGCCGCGCCGGCGGCATTCTCTACTCGGGCTACGAGCGCACCTTTGATGCCGGGCGCGAGCTCTGGCTGAGCATGGACGACCTGACCCGCCACCTCATTCTCATGGCCACCACCGGGGCCGGTAAGACCGAAATGCTGTTGGGCTACGTCCTCAACGCGCTGAGCTGGGGTAAGGGGCTGATCTTCTCCGACGGCAAGGCGCAGAACGACGTCTGGTTCGCCATTGCCTCCCTGGCCCGCCGCTTCGGGCGCGAGGACGACCTGCGCGTGATTAACTTCATCACCGGCGGCCAGAGCCGCTCGCAGCGCCTGCTCGACAACGACAAGTCGCGCCCGCAGTCCAACACCGTCAACCCGTTCTCCCTGGCGCAGGAAACCTACATC
>Ga0308163_10001735_pt1 | contig 22202 bp, 18 predicted proteins | sample PhyTR1_FD_201037 | JGI IMG/M metagenome (GOLD analysis project Ga0308163, IMG submission 201037) | Phyllosphere microbial communities from UC Gill Tract Community Farm, Albany, California, United States - DLSLT.R1 | ecosystem: Host-associated > Plants > Phyllosphere > Unclassified | place: USA... | reverse complement strand
CTATAGCTAGTAGTGAGGCGCAGGACCTGATCCTGATCCCTTCTTTTTTTACCGATAATGTACAGCTTTCAATCCAGCAAAACCTTGGAAATATTACCTGGTTAAATTCCCAGTATAAAATGGGGGCAGAGCTGGCCAGTTTTTGTACAGGTGCCTTTTTATTAGGTGCAACGGGTTTGTTAAACGGCCGTATTGCTACTACCCATGTAGATGCCTGTAAGGATTTTGCAATGGCCTTTCCTGAGGTAAAGCTGCAGGCCGATAAAATTGTTACCCAGGATGGAAGGCTTTATACCAGCGGAGGTGCCACCTCCAGTTTTCACCTGATGCTGCATCTTTTGCAGCAACACTGTAATAAGGAAATTGCCGTAAAGATTGCCAAATTTTATTCTATAGATATGGACCGGCAGAACCAGAGTTATTTCAGCACTTTCCAGATCACACAGAAGCATGATGATATTCTGGTGGCGATGGCCCAGCGAAAAATAGAGACTGGTTATAAGAATATCGGCACTATTGAAGAAATGATTAAAGACATCCCGGCAAGCCGGAGAAATATTTTAAGACGGTTTAAGCAGGTTACAGGTATAACACCAATAGAATATCTGCAGCAAACAAGGATTGAGGCAGCAAAGAAGCTGTTAGAACAAACATCAGAACAGATGACGGCTGTTATTATGCTTTCAGGTTATAATGACCCTAAAGCTTTTAGAAAGGTATTTAGAAAAGCAGTTGGAATGACGCCCAGTGACTACAGGGAAAAGTTTTATGCAGGATGATCAGCAGAAAAGGGCTTTAAAAGATAACCGGAAATGATCAGGTGACCATTTCCGCTTTATCAAATTAACGCTCTCATATACTAAAGCGTTCAAATCCTGGGATTATTGTGCGCCCAAAAAAATAATTTTGAAGGCCCATCAGATTGTTTGCAGATCAGCGCAATACAGTTAACATTCCCAGACAATCGGTTACTGCTACACGTTTTGAATCAGCAGATATTACCACAACGTAAATAAAAACTTCATGCCCTACGAGTTTACTCTTCACTGTAAACTCTTTTGAAAGGTCACTGCGTTCTAACTTGCCATAAACCCTGCGAAATTTAGGATCCTTGTTGCTGCAATATACAATATGTACCAAATCATCTGTCTGTGTACACTTCTGCGGAAAAGGAGTAAGTTCCCATGTAAGAGAGAAAGCTTGTCCTGGTAATGCCTTTACTTCTGCGCTCCAGAGTTGTTGCGTAGGGTCCTTACATTTGCTAAGTTGGACCTTCGATAAATTTATGAACTTATGTCCTTCCTCGTCTACAAAAGCCTTTAACATATTTGCTGAAACAGCAGCATTGAAGGGTGTCCTGGCCGCTTTCGCTGTTTGAGGAAAGGTCAATTGAAATAAATCCCGCAATTCCCTCAGTAAATAATTCACCTTTTTGAACAAGATAGCTTGTTCAGCGGCAGCAAGTTTTTTTCTTAATCTCTTATTGGGCTTTTTTTTCCTGATTTTTGCTACATTTTTACCTTTATAATTCGCCATTGTCATGCTTCCTAAAGTACCAGTAATATTACCTAGTACGGAGCCACTTGTATTTGTTGCCATAATCTACCAGTTTAATTGTCCAAGATATGTACTGTCTGAAATAGATTTCCGGTTACTGGAGACAAATGCGATATACACCTCAGCCAGGAAACCTTTTTTGGTGCCGATCAAATCCAACTGAGCTTCTCCGGCGTGTCTTTCCGGCCCTGCCCCCAGGAATCTTACTTCGCTTAAAGCAGGGAAATAGGCAAGCAGAATGACCTGGTCACTCCAATGTGTACTTGAATCCATTTCTGTAGTATCCCACTGAAACCTGATCCCCTTTGCAACATTCTGTACTGATGCATTTAACGCTGCTGTCATTTTTCCTTTGGTCATCAGTACTTTGGAATAATCGATCTTTCGATCTGCATCTATTCCTGTGAGGGCTTTTTTCCGGAGTCCGGGCACCATTGCATTGTACGGATTTTGTTGCGTTGCTGCTGCTTCCAGACCATAACCTATGGGGACAAAAAGTCTTAAAGGTTGCATAAATTCTGCAATAATGATAGTATCATTCATTACAGCTACTTGTTTTTTGGACGCAGGTACTTTCCGTGGTCCGTTTTTTCTTTTTGCAATGGTACGTCCATACTTATCTGTATAGTATGTTATACCATTGACTGTTCCTACGAAGCCCAGAAAAGGGCCGCTTGTGATAATTGCCATGTGAATGGGTTTTAAAATAAATAATAAAATACCTCAAAATGTGTTTTATGGACCCATAAAGAGTTGGTATAACTATACCAAGTGTAAATATAATAAATTGATAAACAGATGTCAACACTTTGAGGAGTGTTTTTTTTTAACATATTAATCTCGTATTCTACTTTTTGAAATCTCAACTGGGCAATAGTGTTATTTGGGTATTGCACAGGTTTGACTTTAGTTTGGCTGTGCATGAATCCTTGCTAAAGACGACCATAATCCGATCAAAATATGGGGCTTCTGTACCCCTTCTGTACCCCTTGTTTACCCTTTAAATACCTAAAGGGTAAACAAGGGGTACAGAAGGGGTACAGTTAGGGTATAGATGGGGTACAGAAGACTGGTGTTTTAGTGGGGATCATGGAGGGATTGATACGTGTTCATCCAAAACCATTCCCGAATCGTGCCCTAAATATCTAAGAGTTAAGTAAGGAATAATTGCAATATTTGTAGATATAATTTATGATCGTTATCGATCCGGGATAGGAGATACAGGAGTCTGCCCAAGGGAGATGTATAGTGGTGCACAAGACAATGTAGCCATCACTTATTAAGATATATTAAATTCTGATCTGAATAATACCCCCGCTATACCGGGCGATCTTCATCTGCTATAGAGACATTATGGCGTAGCATTAGGTATAAGCCCTTTGATCAGGGGGTTCATTCAAGCTTTAGAGCTTAAATCTGCGGACATACCTTGCCAGCTTTACCTGGAGAAGTAAATAGAACGAGATACGATATACTGAAATTCGTTGTATATTTTAATAGTTCAAATATGATACAACGCCAGTGCTTAAAGCGTATAGAACAGTAACGGCTAGTACTAAGGAACCAAGTGTAATTAACCATTTTCTAGCAGAGGTGCTGAATGGGCTGTAGTGATGTTGTTGTGAGTTCATAATCTTTGGTATTAAGTTTCATAATAAACTCAGTACCATTACTATGCCGAATTTTATGACAAAACGATGATGTCACATCCATATGTGTCTTTCTATGGAAAAATTATATATCCAGGTATAATTAATGATTGAAATTCGGGCAAAAGGTGGGCCGTGTAACAATATTAATATCATTAACAGCCTGATATTCTGGACTAAGCAAATCTGGAAGAATGAGGTTTTGTACTATTTATGCAACTACTGCCTCAAATAATTGTCTATAAATCCCGCTATTAAATGGGTCTTTGAGTATGACCTGTAGTGCTTTCTTAAAACCATATAACCAATAATTTTGCTCGAGAGAAATCACGGCTTGTTCAAGGATGAGGTCGTTCAAAATATCATTCTGCCATTTCACAGTTAGTGTTCGGATATAATCACTATCAATCAGTTCAACCGCAGCTTTTTCCTGTAAGACCTCTTTTATTAAGGTGTCAAGTAAAATTTTCTGTCGCTTACCCCAATAATGTGCTATATACCCATCAGTAGATTGCACTTTAGTTTTACGCTGTAAAGTTAAACCAAAAGCAAGTTGTTCACTGATAAACCATTCGGAATGTTTATAGAAGTCGTCTGTCAATTTAAAAACATCAGGAAGATATGATGCAAATTCCCTGCTCAAACCTAAAACTCCAGAATTCCAGCAGTAATCTTTACCGCTGAAGCGCTCATCTTTGTCACCAATCACAAACTTTCTGTTTTTTATATGTTTCAGAAATGCTGTAGGGAAGTGTCCCTGGTTAAAGCTCGCGAACTTTTCAACAGCATCATCAAGCTGGTATTCGCGCTGATGCATAAAGCTTTTACCCGCACTAAATTCATCAAGCAGTGCCCCTGGCGGCGCATAGAAAAAAGTATCTGTATCAATAAAGATTAAATCGCATTCCGGGTAATGTTTGAAAGTCAAGTCGATAACAAATACTTTTCTCCTGTGAATATATGTAGTTTTTGCCAGCATTTCTTCCATCAAAGCTGGAGTCAGTAAATAATATTCCACATTATAGCTGCCGAGATGTTTTTTGAAAAACTGTGGGTTATCTGTATAAACAATTATTTTGATCTTGCTTTTTTGAATTGCTGAGTTTTCAGACAATACCCAGGAAGAAATGCTCAGGATACAGAATATAGCTCTGAGGTATTCAGACTCATTGCCATATGATAAAAGAACTATATTTTTAGTGTTCATTGGGGATTACGCTGAGGTATACATTATTCAGGTTCAAAAGTTCATTACCCTGTTTGAAAGCATTCTTTCTATAACGCAGTTTGAACCTTTTTGTTCCTATTTATGTATGTTTTATTTTCTAACATGACATTGGCTAAATAATATCATGACAATCTTTGGTTGATTGTAAGAGTTGTGGTAAGGCTATGTGGGGTTTGTGACCATTGCCCTTAATATTTGCGAATAAATATTGCGGTTGAATGGCTCTTTTAATAATATTTGTAATGCTTTCTTAATCCCATATGGCCAATACTTTTGTTGCAGTGACAGTACGGCCTGTTCCAGAATTACATCATTTGCAACTAAATTTTGCCATTTAATAGTCAGTGTTCGAAGCATTTTGCTATTGATCAAGGTAGTAGGTGATTTCTCTGAAAAAAGCTGCTTTATCTTTTGATCTATCAGTGCCTTTTGGCGCTTTCCCCAGTAATGTGCTATCACATCATTTGTAGATTCAATGGAGGTTGTTTTCTGAAGTATCAAGGCAAAAGCCAGCTGTTCACTTATAAACCATTTGGAATGCAAATAAAATGTATCAGTCAATCTAAATACATCTGGCATATAGTGGGCAAAGTATTTACTTAAACCTAGTACTCCAGAGTTCCAACTGTAATCATCTGTAGTAAAGTCAACTTTTTCAGATCTAATGGTGAAACTGCGGCTTTCTATTAATTTAATAAAGTCTTTGGGATGTTGCTCCTGGCCAAATACTGAAAAAATGTTTACAGCTTTTGCAAGCCGGTATTCACGTTTATGCATAAAACTAGTACCTTTTTCATATTGACTAAAGAGCTTTTCCGCGTCCGCATAAAAGAAGGTGTCTGTGTCGATGAAGAGGAGGTCGGTGTCTGGATAGCGTTTAAAAGTTCTGTCGATTACATCAACTTTCCTTCGGTGGAAAAATCCCTTGTTATCCAGCATTTCTTCTAGTGAAGCAGCAGATAGAAACACAAATTCTATATTAAAGGCGGGGAGGTGCTTCGCGAAAAAATCAGGATTATCAGTGTATATAATCAATTTTAATTCATCAAAGTTATTACTGAATGCTTTGGGGGATAGCCAGGCCGATAAACTTAAAATACAAAATATAGCTCTCAGGTATTCTGGCTCATTGCCATAGGATAAAAAAACTATATTCTTTTTTGTCATCTATTTAATTCTTACAGCTTTTTGTTGTAGCTCATAAAATTCAAAAATCTGGCCAGGCTGAAGTTTCAATTACTAGTTATTTGTAATGCAGCATTTGACAAAGGCATTCTATCCGACCTATAATACTATATACATTCTATATATTAATACACAAGTTAGGTAATAATTAATAAAGAAACAATATTAAATTTTGAAAGAGCTTAATGATTTAAATTTAGAGGTTTTAAATCAGATCTAAAGGGTAATCAGAGACAATTCAGAGCAGATGAATCTGGCATTCTCAATTTAGAGACCTTACACCTTTTACTAAGTGTGTTAAAAAAGGAAGACCCACGCGAATGCATGGATCTTCAAAAATATGTTAGAGCGGTTTAGTAATTCAAGTAGGAAACAGCACCTGTACTAAGTGCGTATAAAACTATTGCAGCAATTGCTAATGAACCAATTGTGATCATCCATTTTCTTGCTGAGTTGCTGAATGGGCTATAGTGTTGTTGGTGTTGTGAGTTCATGATAATTAGATTAAGTTTCTTATTATCAGTTATACCAATTTGATGCCGATAAATCAGAAGCAGTAAAATGTCACATTAATCCTGTGTCTGAGCGCTTTTTGGAGATTTGTGCCAAATTGCACATTTTTAGAGAAGTGGTATCGTATTCCCGTGTTGGGGAAAAGTTTGCGAAGTGTGGAAATGTGTAACTGTAGATTTTATATCACAGTGTAGAATGCAGCGCCTCAATCTTGGCTGGATTTGTTTTCATCTGCAGGTGTTGTTTGAGAATAGCAGCAATATGTTCTGATCGTTTTTTCCAGGTATTTTGCTTGGCAAGGAGCTTCCTTTCCTCAATTTTTTGGGGACAGTCTGATTTCAATGCTTCATTTATTGCTTCAGTAAACAACTTTGGGTCAGAACAGTAATCAACCATATTTCCCGTAAAATCTTTAAGATCAAGATTGAAGTCAGTTGATACTACAGGTTTACCGAAACTAAGGTATTCAAACAATTTGATAGGAAAAATTGTCCTGCTAACCTCATCCCTTTTAAAAGGGATGATTGCAAGATCAAAACTATTTATCAATTGGGGAACTTCGAGGTAGGGTACTGCCCCAGTTGTAAAAACGTTTGGTGACTTAAATAATGGATTGGTTAAATATCCATCTTCAATAGGACCGGCAATTACAAAATTTTTGTCCTTATTGTTGTCTACAACTTCCTTTAACAGGTTATAATCTATTCTTCTTTCAATTGTACCGAGGTATCCTATAAGCGGCGGCCTGATGTGTTTTACGTTGTCATGCAGGCCTGCGGAAGGATCTACATCTTTGAATCCGTTGTCGCTGTCTGAAGCATTGGGAACAAAATATGTATTAGGATTAAGTAAGATTTTTTCCTGTGTAAGTTTAACGCTGGTACAGATTACCAGGTCACTTTCCAGAACCAGTTTTTTCTCAGAAATTATACCATGCTTCATATCATAAGGTACAATCATTGGATCTACACAATGATAAACTGTCAGTTTTGGTTTGAGGTTCTTAGCGAGGCCTGGATAATGGAAATTAAAAGAGTTGATGAAAATGAAGTCTTTTACCTTTTTATCCCGAAAAATCTTTTTCATTCTCAGTGTGATCAAAAATTCATTGATCTTTAGGAAAGAACGGAATATAAATCCTTCCGGCAAAAAGTTAATCGGAAGTACCGGCGGGGTAATAACAATTTTAAGATTAGGGATATCTGTATCAATAAGGCCGTCTGAAAAAATAGAGAATTTATTTTCTCTTTCTTTTTTTACGTCAGTCTTCATGTAACTGATATAATCTTTCAGCGTAAAAGGGTAATCAATAAAATAAACCTTATTATACTTTGCCAAATTTCTGGCAATAAAAAGGGATGTAGATTTAATATTACCATCAAACCTGGTGTTACCTAAAAATACAATTACTTTATCTTTTAACATCTCTTATAATTCCGGTTTTCCGTCTGTGATGTGGTTAGATTAGTCTAACCAGTTTTGCCTGAAAGCCGGTGTGGCAAATTAAAAATTCTTATTTAGTATTTAAGTATGTTTTTCATTACAATAATCCTTATTTATTTAATATATCTATAGGGTATTATTGCCCTATTGATAAACTAGGATTTACCTGGATTGATGTTCTTGTAGATAAAGTCGTGAATGGCAGTACTATTGGCTTTTAGATCAGCTGAGAGGTACCAGATATTGTTAACCCTGATACCTTTACTAAACTTATCGAGTGGAAAACGTGCCTGCTCAATCACCTTACTTTTCGAACTTAAAATATCACCGCCAACCTTAAATAGTGTCATACTAGACATGCTCGTTTCCATATTGGGTAATATCTTAGACATAAAGACCGGATATATTGCTGGTCCTGCTCCCTGCAGCTTGTTGAATAACGCAACTAGCACATTTCTCTGCCGCTCGGTCCGTTCATAATCGCCACGTCCCACTGCTCTGATCCTTGTATAGGCTACGGCTTGTTTTCCATTTAATAACTGGCTACCTGGATTGTTCACTGATACTGGTGGGATGTTCTCTATAATGGATATCTCTTTCAGGTAATTATTCATATAGGGGATTTCCTCTGGCTTAACATTTACCGTTACGCCTCCCAGGGCATCTATCATTTTTGCAGTTCCAAAAAAATCTACATTGATATAGTCTTTTATGTCAAGATTAAAATTCTGGTTAAGGGTTTTGATAGCCAGCTGCGGTCCGCCGGTAGCAAATGCTGCATTGATTTTATCCATACCTTTGCCTTCAATATTAACATAGGTATCTCGCAAAATAGAAGACATTTTTATTTTCTTCGTAACCGGGTCAATACTGATGATCATGATAACATCAGAGTTACCCTGCTGTTCTTTATTACGTCTGTCTACAGCAAATAAGGCAATATTCATAGGCGGGTTAGCCATTTTAGCTACAGCAGCAGATACTGCCGGTGAAATGCCTAAAGCGGCTGATGACTTATCGAGGATGATAACTGGTGGTATGTATTCTTCGCTGGTATTAATTTTTGTTTTTAAAGAATCTTGGGCGAATGAGCTTATACTGAGAAAGCAAATCAGCAATAGGCTGGTTATAAAGTTTTTCATGTGCGGGAGAGCGCTATAAGAATAATATGTTAGATATTTGGGTTACTTGCTATTATTACGGATTAATGTTACGAATTATAATTAATATCCAAACTAATTTTTCTTAAAAAATTATACGGCATAATTTATACATTTGGTCTGCAAACAGTAATGCCTCATCCTTATTGTGATAACTGTATGAATTCTAAAGCTCTTCTATCTCAATTAAAGATATTCTTATATTATTTATGTGCGATATTTCTTGTTATAAATTATCTGTTTCTGATAGTGTGGACTTACTGTTATTCCTTATATGTTGGATATTTGTTACTGGCAGCATTTATGGCGGCTATTATCATATTCATCGTTAATAGGAGCAAAAGGCAATCTATTAAATTCCTCTTACTAGGAGCCCTGCTATTTCTGTTATTATTACCCTTTAATCTGAAGCAGTATAATAGGAAAGCAGCATCTTTTCAGGCAAGGATCAACAATAATGATGAACTGAACACCAGGGAACGGCTGGGCATTTATGGTTGCCTGATGATGGTTACTGCTTTTGATCTGATCCCTTTCCCGGAAGTAGGAGAAGAGAATTTTTACTTATTCTTTTCCGATCAGGACAGCACGCGTGTCTTTTACAGCAATGCTATTCTTAATTCACCCAGTATCATGCGTGAAGTGAAGCGGAAAACTTCGGGACTCGTTACCTGGAATAAATGGGCTACCGTATTCAATCCTGATTTCAGATATGCGGTAGCTTTCGACCCATGTATCATTAAGACGGAACAGAAAGAGAATTATAGAGAAGTAACACTTACCCGTCGTTTTGAATACAGGAAAAATCATGTGACCACACATGCTAATAATTTTGCAAGAGGATGGTTTGCTTTCCGAATAGATGAGGGCCTGTTCTGGTATTTGCAGGAAAGAGGATGGCTTCATCCTTATACGGCAATATGGAAAGCTAAACTTTCAGACTGACTTTCCTGTTACCTATATACGATATTCATCAAACTATCGCCCATTATTGGTCTGTAGTGACTTACCTCATAATAATTTGTTTTATCAACCGATACAAAGTTCTTGCCGGAGAAGTCATAAATATGATCTCCATATAGATTTTTTAGTATGGTAAAATCTTGCGGATTTATTTTTATTTGTTCGTAGAGTGGACTAATGATAATTTTATAATTGGTTTTGTTTTTCTCTAAAATCCGCTGAATTTCCTTTAGCATGAATAACTGTTTTTCTTGTATCCTGGGTACTGTGTCGGTTCTTTCCTCTGACCGATCATAGAATAGATCTTTTTTTATGGCATAATACGCTGCTGGCTTTGTGCTAATTTCGTGTTCCTGATCAACAATAGTAATGGCATTGGTTACAGTATCATATTTGACTTTTTTGCCCTCAATATATCCATTCATAAATGGCTTGTATGTTTTGGTAATCTTGAAAATATAATAGTTGAGAAAGAATACCGGGCTGAGATATGATTTGAAGAATGTAAGTTGAAAATTGAACTTACTTTCGCCTGTTGTAGCCGGGTGTTTGATAAATAGGTGACCATCTTCATTCGCGGTTTTATTAAATGTGACATCACGACAATATATTATCAGGGCGTTATCTATCGGCTTCTTTATAGAATCCAGATATTTTAATTTGATATAAATTCCGTAAACAGATTCCATTGAGGCGGCAAATACGTAAGGATGGGCTCCTTTAGGTAAATGCCTGACCCATGAGGAAGGTTTAAAAGCCATGGTTCTGGAACTTCCCAGAATAAATGAATTATAGTGGTATTTAGGATCATTTTTTATAAAGACTTCTGTGGAAACATAATCCAGATCCGGACTGATGTATGGAAAAGAAAAATCTCTATAATCCCTCAATACCATAAAAGGATCAAGATAAATGTAGCTACCTAAAAGGACTAACAGTGGCACAAGCCCCCAAAGTGAGAAAACTCCCAATTTTATTAAAAAACGTTTCATATACTAAAATTGAAAATAGATAAATTGCTGCTCTGCACCTGAGAAGTAGATGATGGATAGTATTACGGCATAGTATGCGGGCCATTTCGCCAACCTTGGCCATGAAAGACCAAGACCTGCAATTGCAAACTCTTTTTCCCTGCCAATCCATTCAATAATAATAAATATGAACAAAATCAGAATCAGGCCTAAAGTTCGGCCGCCTAGTTCTGGCGTGCTGAATAGAGACGGGGAAATGATTTTTGAAATATATTTGATCGCCGCCATGAAATTTGCAGCCCGGAAGAAGATCCATGCAAATACGGTTAAGCTGAATGTAATAGCTATTGATATTAATTCGCGTAGCGAGGGCACTAGCCGGCCTAAGGCCACAATTTCCAGATTGTTTCTATTCGTTTTAAGCAGAATGGAGGGCATTATATATAGTGCGTTAAGAAATCCCCAGATCAAAAAAGTCCAGTTAGCCCCATGCCAAAAACCACTGACAATAAATATGATAAAAGTGTTCCTGACCCGCATCCAAACTCCGCCCTTACTACCACCCAATGGTATATACAGATAGTCTTTAAACCATGTTGAAAGTGAGATGTGCCATCTTCGCCAGAATTCGGCTATATCCCTTGAAAAATAGGGGAAGGCGAAATTTCTCAATAACTCCATGCCAAATAATCTGGCTGTTCCAAGTGCAATATCAGAATAGCCTGAAAAATCACAATATATCTGAAAGGCAAAAAATATGGCGCCTAAAACATGAGTGCTTCCATTGTAATCTGCTGAATTGTTAAAGACCATATTAGCGTATGCTGCGCATTGATCGGCAATAACAATTTTTTTGAACAGACCCCATAGTATTTGCCGCAAACCATCTACAGCTTTTTCATAATTAAAGGATCTTTTTTGCTTTATCTGAGGTAATAAATGTGTTGCTCTTTCAATTGGACCTGCTACCAGCAAAGGAAAGAAGCTGACAAAAACAGAGTAATCCACAAAATTTCTTTCTGGATGAATACGATTCTTATAAATATCTATAACATAAGATAGCCCGTGGAAAGTGTAAAATGAAATACCTACCGGTAATAATATCTTGAATGTCCATGGGTTGACATGGTAACCGAGCCTGGCGAGGGATTCTGCAAAAGATGTTGCAAAGAAATTGTAATATTTGAAAATACCAAGAAAGCCAAGATTCACACAGATACTCAACCAGAACCAGAATTTCCTGAGTCGGGTACTTGATGATTCAGACATTTTAATGCCTGTATAATAATCCAGGATGGTAGAAAAGACAAGTAGGAAGAGAAAGCGCCAATCCCAGCAGGCATAAAAAAAATAGCTTGAGACTAATAACAGGATATTCTGAAATTGTAAATTCTTGTTGGTGAAAAACCAATAGAGAAAAAAAACTATCGGGAGAAAGATAGCAAATTGAAGAGAGTTAAAGAGCATTTTGTTGAAGAGCTTTATGATGGGATTAGAAAGGTGATTAAATAGTTATTTGGTAGTTAAGTATTCATTAAAAATAATATATTTAATTTGTACTGCCTTATATTTCATATGCAGTCTATTTTTATCTTTAAATAAGAAATATCATGCCAAAGGAGCTGTGATATAGATAAGGTAGCAGAGTACTCGTCCATTAGCTATCTGTAGTTAAATTTTTAAGCAAAATATACCATCATTGATTTTGCTGCAAGGAGGTTCAATTCTAATTATTTAAGACTATAGACACTACTATGCTGAATGATGTTAAAATAAATAGGGCTGCTATTCGAGCAAAAGGCATCAGAAAGAATTAGATAATTATGGAAATCTGCTGCTAATGATTGAGTAAACTTTGATTCAAAATTGATAGAAATCATGACAAAAAATGATTATTAAAATCGGTTTAGCTGAGAGTCAGACATGAATATTTTATCAACATATAAACCTAGTTTAGGGGATATTTGTATACAAATAGATGATATAATTCCCCAAATTACTTATGAGAGCGCATTTTTTTTTATTTTATTTTCACAAATAAAATGAATATTTTAGATGTAATAAAGCAGAACGGTATTACTTAGGTGCTTTTTCTTTGTTTGATCTGAGGTAAAGTAATTTGAGAATGTAGTAATTGTGACTCCTGTCCTGTAAGAATGTAATAGATATAGTTATTTTAACTAACTTAAAATATATTATGATGAAGTGCCTGTTTTTTGGTTTTAAGGATTTAAGGTTAAAACAGTTAGCTGAGATTGGCAAACTGTTGGATGTGGAATTCCGTATTTATGAAATTGATTTATAAAATGTATTATTAATGATATATCTTTGAGGGAATAAAGCAAAAAATCTCATTTATAACATCAAAATGTGATTTTAAAAAATAGCTTTATTATTGAACATCTTATAATTTAAAAATGGAAAGTGTCTCATTTGGCAAAAAACAAATTTTAATCGTTGATGATGAGCCTAGCATTTTAAAATTGCTTAATTTCATTTTATCAAAGCAGTTTGCTATTCATGCGGTGGAAAGTGGCTACAAAGCACATATGTGGCTGGAAGATGGTAATTTTCCGGATATCATTATTTTGGATCTGCACATGCCTCATTTTGACGGAACTTCATTTTTGAAGAGTATTAAAATTAGTGGATTCTACAGAGAAATCCCTGTAATCATACTATCCGCTGCCGAAGACCTCGACAAGATTGTTGAAAACCTGCCTTTTCAAGTTGAGGCATATTTCCCAAAACCCTTTAACCCGGAAAATCTAAAAGATAAAATTTCTGAAGTTCTGAATGCGGTTAAACCTATGTTAAATAAATAATGGATTACAACTACAAAGGAATACGATTAGTATATTCTGGAACTGAACTATCATCTGAATCAGCTTCAGTATTAAGTCAGGAATATAGCATAGTGCACGTTGGCGGCGCGTCCAAGCTGGAAGAATATCTAAGCTCACTCTCGCTCTTTTCTACGCCAGATGTCATTATGATAGAGGTTGAAAATGAAGACGTTGTATTTTCTATCATTACAAAAATAAAGAGCAATCCACTAACCAGTGGTTTAATTATTGTGTTGTTGGGTCAAATGCCTGATGCGAAATTAAGGATGCGTGCCATCAAAGCAAAAATTCATGATCTTTATTTTTATCCATATAATATTGAAGATCTGAAAGACAGGCTGAATTTCCTGATTAAGTTCAAATTGATCAAACCGAATATTGAACAGCTTTCAGTAATTAAAAAAGAAAAACAAAGTGAGTATAAAATCCCAACGCCTAAACGCATATTTGATATTGTATCGTCTGGCGGTATATTGCTGGTAAGTTCTCCAATATTGTTGCTTATTGCTATCTTGATTAAGTTAGATTCCAAAGGACCAATAATTTATAAAAGTAAACGCGTTGGTACTGGATATAAGATTTTCGACTTTTACAAATTCAGATCAATGAAAGCGGGTGCAGATAAGGAGTTGAAGAATCTTTCTGCCCTTAACCAATATGCAGATGATGGAAGCGGTGCTAATGCATTTGTGAAAATCAAAAACGACCCGCGTGTTACAAAACTTGGTAATTTCTTAAGGAATTCAAGTCTGGATGAGGTCCCACAGCTTATTAATGTGCTGAAAGGCGATATGTCTTTAGTGGGCAACAGGCCTTTGCCTTTATACGAAGCTGAAATGCTCACCTCCAATGAATGGTCAATGCGTTTCCTGGGCCCTTCTGGCCTCACAGGATTATGGCAGATCAGCAAACGTGGAAAAGCTGACATGTCTGATACCGAAAGAAAAAAACTGGACAATTTTTATGCTAAGAATTATTCTGTTTGGTTTGATATCAGTATCATGCTGAAAACAGTTCCTGCCTTATTTCAAAAAGAGAAGGTATAATTTGGAACGATATTTTCTTAGGGTAACGCTCGCATCTATCTAAAAAAACAAAGTATAATTAAAATAAGCAAAATGAAAAAAATAACAGCACTCTCACTTTTTATTATCTCCCTATTCACACTGAGCGCATCTGCTCAGGAATCTATTATAGGGGAAATCAATTACGGAACACTGGAAAAGTATATTGCAGCAGCAAGAGATTACTATCCAAGACGTCAGGTAATCAGTACACAAGCTGATATCGCCAAAGTTGCGGTAACTACCGCCAACATCGCTTACCTGGATATATTTAGCGCCACTTATCTTTACAGACCAGATGGTCAGGCTGGAGCTTCTACTGGTGTAGTGGGTGGTAATGGTAATTTAGTTTTAGGTAATGGGATCCAGTATGGAATAAATGTGAACCTGGCTAGTTTTCTGACCAAGCCTTTTGCAGTTAAACGTGCCAAAATGGAATATAAGGTTGCCAAACTACAGGCGGCAGATTATGACATCACTTTGGTAGCTGACGTAAGAAAAAGGTATTATGCTTATATCCAAAGTTTAGCCCAATTAAAAATCAAAACTCAGGTGGCACAAGATAATGCCAGCGTTGCAGCTAATATGCGCCGTAGATTTGAGAAAGGTGAGATTACACTGGATATTTATAATTTGAGCAGAAGGGATCTTGCTGACGCTAATACCCAACAAATACAAACAGAGGTTCTTTACCTGACCTCGAAAGATGAGTTGGAACAGATCATCGGTAAAAAGCTTACAGATATAAAGTAAAAAACAACGTAATAACTAATAATGGACATCCCACGGTTTTTTAAGCTGCTCAAACGATATTTTTGGATACTGATAGTTATACCCGCAATAGCAGCAGGTATAACTTATTATTTTTCTAAAAACCTTACTAAGGAATATAAATCTGAGGTACAAATTTCAACTGGATTAGTTGATCAATCTAAACAATTAAGCTCTCAGGCCCAGAACGACTATTTCAAAACCAGTCAGCAGTTTGCTAATATTTTCGAAAAATTAAAAATGAGAAAGATTACAAGTATTCTTTCTTATAATTTAATCATACATGATTTAGAAAATCCAAAAACTTCTTTTAGGAATTATAGTCCAAAGATTGATTCGCTTTCTGCAGCTCAAAAGACCGAAGTTATTAACGAATATAAAAGGCGACTTCTGACTAAGACCCCGTTAACCTCATTTGACAATAATGGTAAGTATAAGCTTTATGACATTATTGCTTCAATGGGTTATGATGACGGTACGGTCAATAAAAAATTAAATATATCACGTGGAGATAACAGTGATTTCGTCAACATCGAGTTTACATCTGAAAATCCGTTATTGTCTGCCTATCTGGTAAACACACTGGCCACAGAATTCATTCGTAATTTTACTCTTGATACCTACAATAATCAGAATAATTCAATTGCCCTTTTAGACTCCTTATTAAAGAAGAAAGAATTGGACATGAATAGTAAGAACAGCGCGCTTAAAGAGTTTAAGATGAAAAGCGGCATTCTAAATCTTGATGAACAAGCTGCCGGTGTTTATGCGCAGATTTCCCAATATGAGGAAAGAAAAGCAGCGGCAATTCGTGATATCCAAGCCAATCAGGGCGCACTTGCTGAAATAGACAGTAAATTAAGGGGTAGCGGTGGCGGAAGTGCTGCAAATCTAAATGCCATTGCTATAAAAGATAACAGCATCATACTTGGCATCAAAAGCCAGTTAAAGGTAGCTAACGACAGGTATATTGACGGTAATTTTAAACCGGCTGATAAACGCAAAATAGATTCCCTGCAAACGTTATTAAATGCTCAATCTGGTAAATCTTACGAAGCTGCTACTGAGAATCCACAAACGGTTAGACAGGCACTTACGCAACAAAGAACTGCAATAGAGATAGCGAACGCACAGATTAAGAATACTGTTAGTTCTATAGACAAACAATTGGCTTCATTGAGAGCACAATACAGTACCATGGTACCATATGATGCAAACATAGCTAACTATACTAGAGACGCAGATATTGCCACCAAAGATTATATGGCAGCACTTGATCGTACCAATCAGGGAAAAACTGAGCAAAATACAGGTGTGAAACTGGCTATCGCCCAGTTGGGCTTACCTGGTAATGCACAGCCTTCAAAGACTCTGATTTTTACGGCGATGGCTGGTGCAGCCACTTTCATGATCTGTTTTGTAGGCTTACTCGCCTTATTTTTATTCGACACTGCCATTTACAGTCCTGCTCAATTAGCGAAGGCTACCGGAAGTCCCGTTATTGGATCACTTAACTATCTGAAATCGGAAAACAAGGAACCAAAGAATATTTGGAAGGATGATAATACTGTAATGGAATATACAGTATTTAAAGATCTGCTAAGATCATTGCGGTTTGAAATTGATAAAGATCTGACTGAATCAAATTCGCAGATTTTGGGCATTACCAGCTTAGGATATAAGGCAGGTAAATCCTTTATCGCCTCTAGTTTAATATATTCTTTTGCCATGACTGGCAAAAAAGTATTACTGATCAGTGGTGAGCAAGAGGATTCTGACAGACCCATCTCTCAAAAACAGATCCCTAGTGAATTCTTTGAAACTTTCCTCGTGAAAAAAGAAATACAGACAGAGGACCTGATAACAGTCTTCAACAATAAAGCACATAACTCTTCATTATTGGAGACGCAGAGTGCTCATAACCTTAAAACGGGTTTTGAAGTTCTGAAAAAAGAATTTGATTTGATAATTATTGATGTAAATAGTCTGATTGAGATCAATAAAGCTAAAGAATGGTTGTCGTTCACTGACAGGAGCATCGCAATATTCGAATATGCTGAAGCGATTAAAGAGGATCAGAAAGCTTCTATTAAGTATATTAAAGAACATCCTGGTTTTATGGGCTGGGTCTTAAATAAAGTGAGAGAGAAAGCCATAAGTTAATGGGTGCAGTTAGGGTTTGCTTTTGTTACTTTATACGTAGTACTGAAAATATATGATGCGATTTGTTAGTAAATTATCCTTCAATACAAAAAGATGGCTTTTCTTTTTTATTGGGATCCTGGCAGCGCTTTTCATAGGGTTCGCTACATTTCAGGTTGGGCTGGCATTTCCTGTTTTAGTCATTCTGCTTGCCCTTTTTATTTTACTGGAAATCATTTATTTTCAGCAACCAAAATCAACGCTGTACATATTGGTAAGCTATTGCTTCATCATGCCTATGTTGGCCAGGGAGATAGGAGGGCCTTTGCCATACGGCACACTGATCGAGGTGTTTCTGGGCTTGTCTTTCATCGTAGCAATGTTAAAGGTTCCACTCGACGAATGGTCTGTAGTAAAAGGTGATCTTTTCTATATCCTTCTTGGCTGGTTTATACTTAGTTTTGTTGAAGTTGCTAATCCAGCTGGAGCAGCGGTATTAGGCTGGTTACAGGAAATTCGATCTGCAGCTGTGTACCCGCTACTTATTGTTATACTGGGTTTTCTTTTCTTTAATACCAATAAGGATCTAAATAACTTTCTCAAATTAACTATCATTATTTCGGTGATAGCCGCCCTGAACGGGATAAAGCAATTATATATAGGACCTTCCCCAGGTGAACAGCGTTTTTTGGATGAAGGCGGGCAGGTAACGCATATCCTTTTTGGTAAACTTCGGGTATTTTCCTTTTACGGTGAAGCCGGACAGTTTGGTGCATCTATGGCTCATTTCTGTGTGATGAGCCTGGTTCTGGCCCTGGGGCCATTTAAATGGTGGAAAAAAATGCTTTTGATTATCGCATCTGCTTTCTGCTTTTATGGAATGTTAATTTCAGGTACAAGGGGAGCGTTATTTGCTCTGGTTGTAGGCATATTTGTTGCTATCATTTTAACAAAAAATGTTAAGGTTTTTATAATTGGTGGTGCTTTAGCCGTATGTTTTCTTTGCTTCCTGAAATTTACTACCATAGGGAATGGTAATTATCAGATTCTTAGGTTGAGAAGTGCACTTGACCCGTCTGATCCTTCTTTAAATGTAAGGAAGAACACTCAGCGGATTTTAACGCAGTATATGAGTACAAGACCATTTGGTGGCGGCTTAGGGGTACTGGGCGCATGGGGAGAAAAGTATAATCAAGATAAATTCTTGTCTACCATTCCACCTGATAGTTATTGGGTAAAGATATGGGCTATGTATGGCATTGTAGGATTTACGATATGGCTTGGACTGATGATGTATATCCTTGGTAAATGCTGTGGGATAGTCTGGCGGTTGGAAGACCCTGGTTTAAGAATTAAGACAATAGCACTGACGGCAGGGTTTGCCGGCATACTGATGTGTAGCTATGGAAATGAAGTGATAAATACGATGCCATCATCAATTGTTGTTTATCTTTCATGGGTTTTTGTATTTATAAGCCCTAAATTGGAAGAAAGTATTAAAGGAAAAGTATTAAGTTAAGGAGGTTACTATGAGCATGCCCTATGAGATTTTTGGAATACCAGTATTAATCTGTCTGGCCATAGGATTCTATCAGGGATTCAAAGGACTGAGCAAAAACAAATAATCTAAAATATATCATTAACCGTATATAACACGATGTCAATCGTCTCAAAGATAAAATCAAACCCGGCCTTGAAGCGTTTTGTTCTGCAGTTGCTGATTCCAGCAAATGAACATAGACCACGGTTGTGGGTTAGATTATTTCTAAATCCTTTTAAACATAAGAGAGGCAAGCATTCTATTATCCGCAGCCGGACAAGACTGGATGTTTTTCCATTTAATGAATTTAATTTGGGCCAGAAGTCAGTTATTGAAGATTTTTCTACCATCAATAATGGTGTGGGTAATGTTCATATAGGGGACCGTACCATCATTGGATTAGGTAATACAATAATTGGCCCGGTTACTATTGGTAATGATGTGATGTTTGCTCAAAATGTGGTGGTTTCTGCCATGAACCATGGTTATGAAGATATCACAATACCCCCAAGCAGACAAAAGGATATTATTAAATTAATATCTATCGAAGATGAAGTTTGGATAGGAGCCAACTGCGTTGTAACTATTGGCGTAACTATCGGTAAACATAGTATTATTGGCGCAGGCAGTGTTGTTACAAAAGACGTACCTCCATACAGCATTGCGGTGGGCAATCCAGCAAAAGTGATAAAAAAATATAATAGTCAGACAGCTACCTGGGAGAGGGTTTGATATGATAAATACCCTATAAAATATTAACGATGAGTCCTACTAAACAGCATTTTGGTAAAATAACCTTATTGGTTACACATTACAACAGAAGCAAATCTTTAGAAAGATTATTAGCCACTTTTGCTGATACTAACTGCACTTTTTTTGAAATAGTGGTTTCTGATGATGGCAGCAAGCCTGAGCATGTTGCTTATATCAAAACACTACATGAAAAATATGATTTTAAGTTGGTTACCGCCGCTAAAAACAGTGGCCTTGGTAACAATATAAATAAAGGTCAGGATGCTGTTAAAAGTGAATATACATTGTATGTTCAGGAAGATTTTGTTCCTTTACCTGGATTCGAGAAGCCACTGTTAGACGGCTTACGTATCTTGGAAGAAGATAAAACTGCAGATACAGTCAGGTTCTATTCTTATCTTAACTATACCAACCTTAAACCTTTCAGAGATGGGTTCTCTGAGATGGTGTTTGATCCATGGTCTTTAAACCTGGATAAATTTCCATTATATAGTGATCATCCACATCTGAGAAGGAGTAATTTCTTCAATAAGTTTGGGAGGTATGCTGAAGGTAAAAATCCTGAGAAAACGGAATTCGATATGATGATATCTTATCTGCAGCACAAAGGTAAGGGATATTTGTATAATGATTATAAGGCAGTGTTTGATCAGATCAATACTTCGGCAGAGCCCAGTACTATGAATACGGAAAGACAATCCTGGACCAAAGGTGAGGGTTACTGGTTGGATGTAGCGCGGAAAATGTATCGTCAGGTACTATTCAACTACGCTTTGTTTTTTAAGAAATATAAATATTAATTGATTATTTTAGTGATTTCACGCCCTATTCTATGACAAATAATCCACCAATACTTAACAACGATATAATAATTATTGGACAACAGCCGTGGGATACCGAAATTGGAAGCAATTGCAAAAATATAGCCCTGGAATTAAGTAAGACCAACCGGGTTTTATACATTAATTCTCCCCTTGACAGGATTACGTTGTATAGAGGTAAGGCTGATCCCAAAGTGCAGAGAAGAATTGATGTAATCAGGCACAAAGAAGAGGGTCTGATAAAAATTCAAGATAATTTATGGAACTACTATCCTGACTGTATAGTTGAATCAATCAACTTTTTAAGCTCAACTGATATCTTTAGTTTCATCAATAAATTTAATAATAAGCGTTTAGCCAAATCTATAAGTAAAGCAGTAAAGCGACTGGACTTTAAAAATGTCATATTGTTTAACGATAATGAAATGTTTAAAGGGTTTTATCTGCAGGATTTGATGAAACCTGCGCTGGGCATATATTACTCTAGAGACTACATGTTAGGTGTTGATTATTGGAAAAGACATGGGGGAACTTTAGAGCCACAGCTGATAGCCAAGAGTAATCTCTGCTTCACAAATTCTGAATATCTAGCTGATTACTGCCGTAACTATAATGAAAAATCTTTCAATGTGGGCCAGGGCTGCGAGATAGAGGCATTTAAAAATGTTAGCGATCAACCTATCTCAGACCTTGAGGGGCTCTCATCACCATTAATTGGTTATGTGGGTGCTTTAAACAGTGAGCGTCTGGATCTGAAGATAATTGAGCATATTGCCCGGGCTTATCCACAGTACACCGTAGTATTGGTTGGTCCTGAGGATGAAGTATTCAGTACAAGTGGCCTACATGATCTCAATAATGTCGTGTTTCTGGGACAGAAAGCGGTGAGTGAGCTTCCAGGTTATATTAATGCTTTTGATATTTGTATAAACCCGCAGCTTGTGAATGAAATTACCATTGGGAATTACCCGCGGAAGATAGATGAATATCTTGCACTAGGTAAACCGGTAATTGCCACTCATACAAAAACAATGGAAGCTTTTAACGAATATGTGTATCTGGCAGAAAATAAGGAAGATTATGTAAACTTTATTGCTAAAGCTCTCACAGAGAATTCAGCAGCAAAGATTGATAACAGGAAAGAATTTGCCTTTACCCATACATGGGAAAACAGTGTATTGGCAATGAAAAAACAAATAGCTGCAGTTTTGCAGGCATAGAAAATCATTATATCATACTACTTATTTTATGCAAATAGCACTTACTGTATTTATAGTTCTCCAGGTTCTGATCATCATTCACCTGTTGTTTCCTGCAGTTCTATTACTTTTTAAAAAGATCTCCCGTAACCCGCTGCTTAGAACTGATTTCATCAATCCTGGTTACGAGGCAGACTATGCGGTAATTGTAACTGCTTATGAACAGATTACGTTGATTCCAAGCGTTGTTGATTCTATTCTAAAACTAAACTATACTAATTATCTGATCTATGTTGTAGCGGATAACTGCGATATATCTACTTTAAAATTTGCGGATGAAAGGGTGATCATTCTTCGTCCAGAGAATACGTTATCAAATAATATTAAGTCTCATTTT
>Ga0308163_10001734_pt1 | contig 22206 bp, 14 predicted proteins | sample PhyTR1_FD_201037 | JGI IMG/M metagenome (GOLD analysis project Ga0308163, IMG submission 201037) | Phyllosphere microbial communities from UC Gill Tract Community Farm, Albany, California, United States - DLSLT.R1 | ecosystem: Host-associated > Plants > Phyllosphere > Unclassified | place: USA... | reverse complement strand
GCGTCATCACCGTCTTGCCCTTGCGGGTTTCGGCGATCACTTCCGCCGAACTCACCGAGAAGCCGCGCCCGTCGGTCGCTACCACCAAGAGCTTGGGATACTTACTCGCTGGCAGCAACGCGACGATACCGATACTGCCGTCGAGGTCGATCATCGCCCGCACCGGCTCGCCGAAGCCGCGGCCGCCGGGCAGCTTGTCCGCCGCCAGCGTATAGAACCGCCCGTTCTCCGCCGCGAGTAGCAGCTTGTCTGTCGTCTGCGCATGGAACGCATAGGCCGGGCCGTCGCCCTCCTTGAACTTCAGCGCCTCCGGGCTCGCCAGATCATTGTGGCCGCGCATCGCCCGGATCCAGCCGCGCTGCGACAGGATGACGGTGATCGGCTCGCGCTCGATCATCGCCTCGAGCGGGATGTCGCGGGTCGGCGCATGCTCCTCGATCGTCGTGCGTCGTTTGCCGAGTGGGGTCTCCAGCCCGTATCGGTCACGGATCTTGGCCATGTCGCGCTTCATCCGCGCACGCTGCTTCTTCGGATCAGCCAGCAACGCAGCGAGCGTCGCCTGCTCCTTGTCGAGCTTGTCGCGCTCGGTCTTGATCTCGAACTCTTCCAGCCGGCGCAACGACCGCAGCCGCATGTTTAGGATCGCCTCGGCCTGGCGATCGGTCAGCGCGAACTCGGCGATCATCACCTTTTTCGGCTCGTCCTCGGTGCGGATTATCTCGATCACGCGGTCGAGATTGAGGTACGCGATCAAATATCCGTCGAGCAGTTCGACCCGGTCGGCGATCTTCGCCAGCCGGTGCTCGGTACGCCGGCGCAACACGATGAACTGGTGATCGACCCACGCCGCCAGCGCCTCGCGCAAGCTCATCACGCGCGGCGTGCGATCCTTGTCGAGCACGTTGAGGTTGAGGCTGATCCGCGTCTCGAGATCGGTCAGCCGAAACAGCCCATCCATCAGGATCTGCGGATCGACCGTGCGGCTGCGCGGCTCGAGCACGATGCGGATCTCGGTATCCGATTCGTCGCGCACGTCGGCGAGGATCGGCAGGCGCTTGGCGTTGATCAGATCGGCGATCTGCTCGATCAGCTTACCCTTCTGCACGCCGTACGGGATTTCGGTGACGATCAGCTGCCAGCCGCCGCCCTTCTCGCGCTCGGTCTCCCAGCGCGCGCGGACCCGGAACCCGCCTCGCCCGGTCGCGTAGGATTCGCGGATCACCGCGGGCGGATCGACGACAAGTCCCCCGGTCGGAAAGTCGGGCCCCTTCACATGCTCCAGGATCGCCGCATCGTCCGCGTCGGGCGTATCGATCAGCACGATCGCCGCCTCCAGCAGCTCGGCGGCGTTGTGCGGTGGGATGCTCGTCGCCATCCCGACCGCGATCCCGCTCGCTCCGTTCGCCAGCAGGTTCGGGAACAGCCCCGGGAACAGCTCGGGCTCGTGATCCTCGCCATTATAGGTCGGGCGATACGCGACCGCGTCCTCGTCGAGACCGTCCATCAGGTCGATCGCGACCTGCGTCAGCCGTGCCTCGGTATAGCGGTAGGCGGCCGCGTTATCGCCGTCGATGTTGCCGAAATTGCCCTGCCCGTCGACAAGCGGATAGCGCATCGCAAACGACTGCGCCAAGCGGACCATCGCGTCGTAGACCGACTGGTCGCCGTGCGGATGGTATTTGCCGATGACGTCGCCGACGACCCGCGCGCACTTCTTGTACCCCTGCGCCGGATCGAGCTTCAGCAGTCGCATCGCCCACAGCAGCCGCCGATGCACCGGCTTCATCCCGTCGCGCACGTCGGGCAGCGATCGCGCGGTGATCGTCGACAACGCGTAGACGAGATACCGCTCGGACAGCGCGCTGTCGAAGGGGGCGTCGACGATGGAGTCGAACGGATCTTTGAAATCGGTGGCCATTGCGCGCAGCGATAGCAGCCGGGAACGAAACGATCAAAGCATGAACGTACGAAGCGGCCTGCGCGTTCGATCACGATGATATGCCTGCATGACGCGCTCGATCGAGCCCGCTACACCAACCCCATGATCCGCCTCGCTTTTCTCGCGCTCGCCGCAATGTCCACGCCCGTCAAGGCGCAAACGCCCGCTCCCCCGCCGGCCAAGCTGTTGACATGGCCCGACCTGACGAAGCGGCAGAAACCGATGCCCGATGCGACCGTCGACTATGGCACCGACGAGATGCAGAAGGTCGACGTCTGGCTCCCCAAGGGCAAGGCCAGCGGGCCGTTCCCAGTGGTCGTGATGGTCCATGGCGGCTGCTGGACGACGAGCATCGCCGATCGCAGCCTGATGAACTGGATCGCCGACGACCTTCGCAACGCCGGCGTCGCGGTCTGGAACATCGACTATCGCGGCGTCGACCGCACCGGCGGCGGCTATCCCGGCACCTTTGCGGATGCTGCGACGGCGGCGGATCAGCTCCAGGTCAGCGCCAAGAGGTTCAACCTCGACACGCGTCGCGTGCTCGCGATCGGCCACTCGGCCGGCGGTCATCTCGCACTCTGGCTCGCCGCCCGCCCCAAGCTTCCGACGACGAGCGCGGTCCACACCGCGCATCCGCTCCGTATCCGCCACGTCATCAGCCTCGGCGGCCTGCCCGATCTCGAAGCCACCGCGACCAACGCCGACAATGGCTGCGGCACCGAAGTCGTCGCGAAACTGGTCGGCGCGCCCACGCCTCAGCATCCGGACGTCTACGCCGATACATCGGTCCCGCGCCTCCTGCCGCTCGGCGTTAAGCAGGACCTCGTCAACGGCCGCGAAGACCGGATCATCCCCTTCGTCATGGCGACCGACTATATCGCCAAGGCCGAAGCTGCCGGCGACACCGCGACGCTCCACACCATCCCGGCGACCGGCCATGTCGAACTGATCGCGCCGGAAACGCCTGCCTGGGCCGAGGCCAAACGCCTGATCCTGTCCTATTTCGGAAAGAGCCAGTGACTCTCGAAGACGCCCGCGCGCTCGACTCGACCGATCCGCTCGCCGCCTACCGCGACAAGTTCGCGCTCCCGGAAGGCGTGATCTACCTCGACGGCAATTCGCTCGGCGCGCTTCCCAAGGCCACGCCCGCAGCGCTCGCCGACGTCGCCACCCGCCAATGGGGCGATCGCCTCATTAGAAGCTGGAACGAAGGCTGGATTGACGCCCCCCAGCGGATCGGTGCGAAGATTGCTCCCCTGATCGGCGCGGGCGAGGACGAGGTGATCATCGGCGACACGACCTCGACGCACCTTTTCAAGGCGTTGGTTGCCGGACTGCGCAGCAACCCGGAGCGTCACACGGTCTTGAGCGAGGCCGGTAACTTCCCCACCGATCTCCACATCGCGGAAGGCGCCGTCGCCTGCGTCCCCGGCGCGCGGTTGAAGGTCGTCGCCCGCGAAGACCTAGCCGCGGCGCTCGACGGCGACACCGCGGTGCTGCTGCTCACGCACGTCCACTACAAGACCAGCGACCGCTTCGACATGGCCGCCTGGACTGCCCGCGCGCACGACGCCGGCGCGTTGATGCTCTGGGACCTCAGCCACAGCGTCGGGGCGGTCCCGATCGACCTCGACGGGGCGAAGGCCGATCTCGCCGTTGGCTGCACGTACAAATACCTCAACGGCGGCCCCGGCGCGCCCGCGATCCTCTACGTCGCCAAGCGCTGGCAGGACGCGCTCGCCAGCCCACTCTCCGGCTGGATGGGCCACGCCGCGCCGTTCGCGTTCGAGGACGCCTACCGCCCCGCCCCCGGCATGAAGCGCTGGCTGGCCGGCACCCCCGCGATGCTCTCGACCGCTGCCCTCGAAACCGCGCTCGACCTCTGGGCCGACATCGACCAGCACGCCGTCGCCACCAAGAGCGCTCGCCTGTTCGACATCCTCGCCACCGCTGGCGACGCGCTGGGCCTCGACTGCGTGAGCCCCCGAGACCCCGCCAAACGGGGCAGCCACATCAGCTTCCGCCACCCGCATGCCTACGCCCTGACCCAAGCCCTCATAGCTCGCGGCGTCATCGGCGACTTCCGGGACCCCGACATTCTGCGCCTCGGGCTCACACCCTTGTACCTCAGCCACGAAGACGTCTGGCGCGCCGGCGACATTCTGCGCGAAACGCTCGAAACCGAAGCCTGGCGAGACCCCGCCTTCGCCGAGCGCCTCGCTGTCACCTGACACCGCGCGAAGCCGCGATTGCACCCCCCGCACCCTTCGCCTATAGGCGCGGCCTATTCCGGCCTCGGCTTCGCGGTACATAGCGCGTAGGCTGGGGCCGCTCGATTTTCATCGCTCGATTTCCAGGGGACCGCGCATGGCTCGCCGCCGCCAGATCTACGAAGGCAAGGCCAAGATCCTCTACGAGGGTCCCGAGCCGGGCACGCTGATCCAGTATTTCAAGGACGACGCGACCGCGTTCAATGCCCAGAAAAAGGGCACGATCAACGGCAAGGGCGTGCTCAACAACCGGATTTCCGAGCACATCTTCACGCTGCTCGATCATATCGGCGTGCCGACGCACTTCATCCGCCGGCTCAACATGCGCGAGCAGCTGATCCGCCAGGTCGAGATCGTCCCGATCGAAGTCGTCGTGCGCAACGTCGCCGCGGGCTCGATCTCGACGCGCCTCGGGATCGAGGAGGGCACCAAGCTGCCCCGCACGATCATCGAATATTACTACAAGGACGATGCGCTCGGCGATCCGATGATCTCCGACGAACACATCGCCGCGTTCGGCTGGGCGAGCCAGGAGGAGATGCACGACATCGCCGACCTCGCGATCCGGGTGAACGATTTCCTGTGCGGGCTGTTCGCCGGCGTCGGTATCCGCCTCGTCGACTTCAAGCTCGAATTCGGCCGCATCTTCGACAACGACTTCGGTCGCATCATCCTCGCCGACGAGATCAGCCCCGATGGCTGCCGCCTGTGGGACATGGAAACCAACGAGAAGATGGACAAGGATCGCTTCCGTCGCGATCTCGGTGGCGAAGTCGAGGCGTATCAAGAGGTTGCACGCCGTCTCGGCCTGCTGCCCGAGGGTGCCGACAACGCCGTCCTCGACCTCGAAAAGCATCGCAAGAACCGGGGCAAGTAAATGAAACTCAAGGTTTTCGTGACATTGAAGCCCGGCGTGCTCGATCCACAGGGCCGAGCGATCCACCACGCGCTCGGCAGCCTCGGCTTCGACGGCGTGCAGGACGTCCGCCAGGGCAAGCTGATCGAACTGGAAGTCGCCGACGATACCGACGACGCGACGATCGACGGCATGTGCCGCAAGCTACTCGCCAACACGGTGATCGAGAACTACCGGGTCGAGCGCGCATGAAAACTGCGGTCATCGTCTTCCCCGGCTCCAACTGCGACCGCGACATCGCCGTCGCGCTGGAGGCGGTGACGGGCGTCAAGCCGCTGATGGTCTGGCACGGTGATGCGGACTTGCCGGCGGATGTCGGCTTGGTCGCGGTCCCCGGTGGCTTCTCGTATGGCGACTATCTCCGCTCGGGCGCGATCGCGGCACGGTCGCCGATCATGCGCGCGGTCGTCGAGCAGGCGGGCAAGGGCTTGCCTGTGCTGGGTGTGTGCAACGGCTTTCAGGTGTTGACCGAAGCGGGTCTCCTGCCCGGCGCGCTGATGCGCAACGAGGGGCTGAACTTCGTTTGCCGCGACGTCGCACTCACGGTCGAGACCGCGAGCTCGACCTTCACCTCGGGCTATACCGCCGGCGAGCGCGTCTCGTTCCCGGTCGCGCATCATGACGGCAATTACTTTGCCGACACCGAGACGCTCGACCGTCTCGAAGGCGAAGGCCGCGTCGCGTTTCGTTATGCCGAGAGCGTCAACGGTTCCGCGCGTAACATCGCGGGGTTGCTGAACGACAAGGGCAACGTGCTTGGCATGATGCCGCATCCGGAACGTCGCATCGAAGCGGCACACGGTGGCACCGATGGCCGTCGTTTGTTCGAAGGCCTGCTCGAAGCCGTTGGCGCCTGACCCGTCGTCATCCTGGGCTCGACCCAGGATCCAGAGCCACAAGCGCATCCGCCTTTGGCTCTGGATCCCAGCGTTCGCTGGGATGACCGACGGCGCTCAAACCCGCGTTCGGAACGGCGAGAAGTCCGTCCCCCGGTCGTAAACATCGACCCCCTCGCGCCGCTTCAGCCACCCGACCGCCACGTACGTCAGCGGCGTCAGCAACACCTCCCAAGACACCTTCAGCAGAAACTGGCTGACCATCACCATCAGCATAGCCTCGACGGGCCAGTCCGGCGCGCCGTAGAAGGCGAGCGGGTAGAAGATCAGGCTGTCGAACGCCTGCCCCACGATCGTGCTGCCGATCGTCCGCGTCCAGAGCATCCGCCCTTGCGTCCAGATCTTCATCCGCGCGAGCACGAAGCTGTTGGCGAACTCACCGACCCAGAACGCGCAGATCGACGCGAACACGATCCGCGGGACCTGCCCGAAGACCGATTCGTATGCCGCCTGCCCCGTCCACCCCTTGTCGGGCGGCAGGGCGACGACGACGGCCGACATTAACACCATGAACAGCATCGCGCCGAAGCCCGCCCAGATGCAGCGCCGCGCCCGTGCATAGCCGTACACCTCGGTCAGGACGTCGCCGATCACATAGCTGACCGGAAAGAACAGGATCCCCGCGCCGAACGGCCACGCGCCGATGAACGGCAGGTCGATCACCGCGCGCTTGCCCGCGCCGATCACGTTCGACAGCAGCAGGATCGTGACGAACGCCGCCATCACGAAGTCGAAATACCGAAACCGCACCCCACCGACTGCATTCGCGTCGACTGGTTCGAGCCCAGGCGCCTGATCCATTCCAATTTCCATGCTCGGCGTTATGATCGAGGTTCCAAGCCCGCACAATCCGCGCTAGTCGTCGCCGCAGCGCGCGCCCGTAGCTCAGCTGGATAGAGCAAGGAGCTTCTACCTCCTCGGTCGGGGGTTCGAACCCCTCCGGGCGCGCCAACTCGCAAGCCGCCCTTGCCGTGCTTTGGGGCCACCACGGGACCTGGCGCAAAATGGCAAGCTTGTCGCTATGATATCGATACCAGGGTTGCGAGAGCGACTGTGAGGTTTTTCGTACGCAGTTATCTGCTGCCGGACACCGTCGTCCCACTTTTTAATTGTATGATTAATCGGTCGCATTTACTTGAACCGTCGTGACGTCGGTGACGGGTCAGCGACGCGACATCGGCATTGGGGACTTGACGCTGACGCTGTGCAGCATACGGTACCGCTAACAAAACGGAGGGGATGACATCGTGGAGATCGCATTCACGTCGACGGGGGCTTTGCCCGTCGACTGGGAAAAGGCGGCGTTACTTGGTCGTATCGACCTTGGCGACGGTCCGACGCCCGTGATCCTTCGCGGTGGCCGCGTGTATGACATGTCCGCCGTCGCGCCGACAGTCGCCGATTTGATCGCGGGTGGGGATTTCGATACCGATGCCGGCGCCGATCTCGGTGCCCTCGGCGACTTGAACCTGACGTCAGCGGCCGATGGCAAGATCCGTCTGCTCAGCCCGATCGATCTCCATGTCGTCAAGGCATCGGGTGTAACCTTCGCCGTCTCCGCGCTCGAACGCGTGATCGAGGAGCGCGCACGTGGCGACGCGTCCGCAGCGACCGCGGTCCGCGCCCGTCTCGAAGAGCGCGTCGGGGGCAGCATCCGCTCGGTCGTGCCGGGTTCGCCCGAAGCCGCTGCGCTGAAGGCCGCGCTGATCGAGGACGGCATGTGGTCGCAATATCTCGAGGTCGCTATCGGCCCCGATGCGGAGATCTTCACCAAGGGTCCGACGCTGTCGACGATCGGCTGGGGTGGCGAGATCGGCATCCGCTCCGACTCCACCTGGAACAATCCCGAACCGGAAGTCGTGCTGGTCGTCGATCGTGCCGGCAAGACGGTCGGTGCGGCGCTCGGCAACGACGTCAATTTGCGCGACTTCGAGGGGCGTTCGGCGCTTCTGCTCGGCAAGGCCAAGGACAACAACGCGTCCTGCTCGATCGGGCCGTTCATCCGGCTGTTCGATGAAACGTTCGGCATGGACGACGTCCGCGCCGCGCAGATCGCGCTGACGATCGAGGGCGCGGACGGCTACCGGCTCGACGGCAGCAGCTCGATGGACCAGATCAGCCGCGATCCCGAGGAACTCGTTCGCCAGGCGATGAGCGAGCATCAATATCCGGACGGCTTCGTGCTGTTCCTTGGCACACTGTTCGCACCGACGCAGGACCGCGACGAGCCGGGCCGCGGCTTCACGCACGCAGTCGGCGATGTCGTCACGATCTCGAACCCGAAGCTCGGCGCGTTGCTCAATCCGGTGACCACATCGAAGGATGCGGCACCGTGGAACTACGGGATCGGCGATCTCATGCGCAATCTCGCGAGCCGGGGCCTGCTCGGGCATACCAAGAATCAAGGGGCGTAAGCGCGTGTTGCAGAAGACCGAAATGGCCGACCAGACGGCGATCTATCCAAGCCTGAAGGGCAAGCGCGTCCTGATCACCGGCGGCGCGTCGGGGATCGGCGCCGGTCTGGTAGAGGCGTTCGCGCGTCAGGGGGCGCATGTCGCGTTCGTCGACATGGCCAAGGACGCCGCGGACGCGCTGATCGAGACGCTGACGCCCGACGTCGCGACCGCGCCGATATTCCTGCCGCTCGACCTGCGCGACGTCGACGCGCTGAAGACGACCGTCGCGACGATCGAGGACCGGCTCGGCGGCATCGACGTGCTGATCAACAACGCCGCGAACGACGATCGCCACACGATCGAAGAGATCACGCCCGCATATTGGGACGAGCGGATGGCGACCAATTTGCGCCACCTGTTCTTCGCGGGGCAGGCCGTGGTGCCGTCGATGAAGCGCGCAGGCGGCGGCGTGATCCTCAATTTCGGGTCGATCTCGTGGCATCTCGCGTTGCCCGAACTGCTGATCTACCAGACTGCCAAGGCCGGCATCGAGGGCATGACCCGCGCGATGGCGCGCGATCTCGGCGGCGACGGTATCCGCGTCAACACGATCGTCCCGGGCAACGTCGAGACGCCGCGCCAGCTGAAATGGTATACGCCCGAGGGTGAGGCCGAGATCATCGGCGCGCAGTGCCTCAAGACCCGCGTCCAGCCTGCGGACGTCGCGGCGTTGGTGCTGTTCCTAGCGTCGGACGATGCGCGGATGTGCACCGGTCACGACTATTTCGTCGATGCCGGGTGGCGCTGAGATGAGCCACGAGGTTCCCGTCGAAACGACCGCGGAAAGCATCTGCGACGTCGGTGCGACGCTTGGCGAGGGCCCGATCTGGATCGCGCGCGACGCCGCGCTCTGGTTCGTCGACATCAAGTCGCCGTGCGTGCACCGGTTCAATCCGGCGACGGGAGCGCTCGACACCTGGAAGGCGCCAGACCAGATCGGCTGGATCATTCCGGCAGACGATGGCGGGTTTCTCGCCGGCGTCCGTGGCGCCCTCCACCGGTTCGATCCCACGACCGGCGCGTTCGACGAGATTGCGGTCGTCAATGCCGAGACCCCCGGCAATCGCCTCAACGATGCCGCGCGCGATCCCACCGGGCGCGTATGGTTCGGGACGATGGATAACGCGGAGTCCGAGCACACCGGCCACGTCTATCACTGGCATGACGGCGAACTGACCAAGACGGAGATCCCGCCCGTCGCGATCACCAACGGCCCGGCGATCTCGCCCGACGGCCGCACGCTGTATGCGGTCGATACGCTTGGCAAGCGGATCGACGCCTACCCGATCGGCGCGGACGGTAATGTCGGCGAGCCACGGCTTTTCCTGACGATCAGCTCCGACGATGGTCACCCCGACGGGGCGATCTGCGACTCCGAAGGTGGCGTCTGGGTCGGGTTTTTCGGCGGTTGGGCGGCACGCCGGTTCGCGCCGGACGGCACCTGCACCGACATCGTCCGCTTCCCCGTCGCGAACATTACCAAGATCGCGCTCGGCGGCCCCGACGGCCGCACCGCCTATGCGACGACCGCCGCGAAGGGCCTCGACGCCGAGGCGCTCGCAGCCCAGCCGCTGGCCGGAAACCTGTTCACCTTCCGCGTCGCCGTTCCGGGCGTCCCGGTCGAACCCGTCACACTTTAGTGCAACCCATTTCACGACACCCCATTCACGATAAGCGTCGCCGTTAGAGCGCCGTCACGGAGAGGAAAACCAATGACTATAGCGGCAGAATCCGCGCCCCAAGTGAACCGAGCCCTGATTGCGATGATCGTCATCGTCGCGACCATCGGCGGGTTCATGTTCGGCTATGACTCGGGCGTCATCAACGGCACGCAGGCGGGGCTTGAGAGCACGTTCGCGCTATCGTCGCTCGGCACGGGCTTTACCGTCGGCGCGATCCTGATCGGCTCGTCGGTCGGCGCGTTCATGGCCGGGCGGCTTGCCGACAACCTCGGCCGCCGCAACGTCATGATGATCGCCGCGGTGCTGTTCATCGTCAGCGCACTTGCGGCAGGTGCAGCAACGTCGGCAACGATGTTCGTGCTCGCCCGCATCGTCGGCGGCCTCGGCATCGGTGCGGCCAGCGTGCTCGCGCCGGTCTACATTTCCGAAGTCGTTCCCGCGAACGTCCGCGGCCGGCTTTCGAGCGTGCAGCAGATCATGATCATCACGGGGCTTACCGGCGCGTTCGTCGCCAACTGGTATCTCGCCCGCATCGCAGGGTCTTCGACCGCGTTGTTCTGGCTCGACTATCCGGCATGGCGCTGGATGTTCTGGATGCAGGTCATCCCCGCCGCAATCTATCTCGCGACGCTGTTCCTGATCCCCGAAAGCCCGCGCTTCCTGGTGCTCAAGGGCCGTTACGACGAGGCGCAGGTCGTCCTCACGCGCCTGTTCGGTGCCGCCGAGGCCACGCGCAAGGTCGCCGAGATCCGCGGCTCGCTGTCGGTCGACGCGCACCGTCCCAAGCTGTCCGACCTGATCGACAAGGCAAGCGGCAAGATCCGCCCGATCGTCTGGACCGGCATCGGTCTGGCGATCTTCCAGCAGTTCGTCGGCATCAACATCGTGTTCTACTACGGCTCGGTGCTGTGGCAGTCGGTCGGCTTCAGCGAGAGCGATGCGCTGCTCATCAACATCCTGTCGGGGTCGCTGTCGATCATCGCCTGCCTGCTCACCGTCGCGCTGGTCGACAAGGTCGGCCGCAAGCCGCTCCTGCTGATCGGGTCTGCGGGCATGACCGTCGCGCTGGCGATCGTCGCGATCTGCTTCGCCAGCGGCGCGATCGTCGAGGGTTCGCTGCACCTGTCGGATCGCAACGGCCTGATCGCGCTGATCGCGGCCAATGCGTATGTCGTGTTCTTCAACCTGAGTTGGGGCCCGATCATGTGGGTGATGCTCGGCGAGATGTTCCCGACGCAGATCCGCGGTTCGGGTCTAGCCGTCGCCGGCTTCGCGCAGTGGTTCGCCAACTTTGCGATCTCGGTCAGCTTCCCGACGATGGCGATCTCGCTCGGCCTGTCGCTCACCTACGGCTTCTACGCCCTGTCCGCGTTCGTCTCGTTCTTCTTTGTCTGGAAGATGGTTTCGGAGACGCGTGGCCGCGAGCTGGAAGACATGGTGGGATAATGCCCAGTACCGGACCGCGACTTGGGCCGCGGTCCGGTTAGAGCCCTGGTCATCGCGGGGTTCGATTTGGCGTGGTCGTGTCAGACCGCCATTGTCCTCCCCACGATAGCACTCCCCGGCAGAGGCCGGGGCCCAGTTGGCGAGGGCGGAAATAACGGCGGACCTTCCTCCGTTAGCAACGTCCCCCAACTGGGCCCCGGCCTTCGCCGGGGAGGTACTTTTTAGGGACGACTTCGGTTCATGATACCGCGTTTCTGGACGCTTGGCCGCCTCACTCCGTCACGCCAGCGGAGGCTCGGCCTTTCAAGTGGCACGTTACACCCACCCCACGATGAAATCCCAGCTTTCGCCGGGATGACGGCCTTTTGGTTTGCATCGGCCGCCAAGGCGTCGGGACGCGGGGCGCGGCCAAGCACCGCGGCAACCGCAATCGCTTGCGTCACCTCCTCCGTCATTCCCGCGAAGGAGGGAAACCATATTGGCTGAGCCCTGCGCATTCATCGCAAGGCTCAGCCAATAATATGCAATCTCGGCGCGGAAGATGATCAGTCGCGTAAAGATGGGGCGAGACACCAAGCCCCGCCCTTAGGCCTCAGTGATTATGCCGAGGCGTCTTCGCCGAAATCCCGCGATACTTCACCGCGAAGTCGAGCACGCCGCCCTCGGCAAGCTGCCCGGTCTTCTCGCGGTACAGTTCTTCCCACGGCGTATTGCTCTCGGGCACCGGTGGCAGCCCCTCGCCCTTCCGTCGCGCGATCTCGTCGGGCTCGACCAGCGCGTCGCACGTCCCCGCGATCAGATCGATCCGAACCACGTCGCCCGTCCGGATCCACGACAGTCCGCCGCCGACCGCGCTCTCAGGCGACACGTTCAGAATCGAGGGACTGTCCGACGTCCCCGACTGCCGCCCGTCGCCAAGCGTCGGCAGCGCCAGCACGCCGCGCTGGATCAGCGCGTCGGGCGGCTGCATGTTGACGACTTCCGCCGAGCCCGGCCAACCGATCGGCCCCGCGCCGCGGATCACCAGGATGCAGCCCTCGTCGATGTCGAGCGCAGGATCGTTGATCCGGTGGTGATAATCGTCCGAGCCCTCGAACACGATCGCCCGCGCCTCGAACCGATCTTCTGCGCCCGGCGTCGACAGATACCGCGCGCGGAACGCCGGCGAGATCACCGACGTCTTCATGATCCCGAAGTCGAACAGATTGCCCTTCAGCACCAGGAAGCCGGCCCGCTCCATCATCGGCGCGTCGAACGGCTTGATCATCTCGCGATCGCGCGTCTGGCGCCCCGCGATGTTCTCACCGATCGACCGCCCCGTGACGGTCAGGCAGCTCGTATCGAGTTTCCCGCCCGCGATCAGCTCATGCAACACCGCGGGCACGCCGCCAGCGCGGTGAAACCGCTCGCCGAGATACTTGCCCGCCGGCTGCATGTTGACCAGCAGCGGCAGGTCATAGCCATGATCCGACCAGTCCTCCGGGTACAGCGTGACGCCGGCGTGTTGCGCCATCGCCATGATGTGCGGCTGCGCGTTGCTCGACCCGCCGATCGCGCTGACCACACGGATCGCGTTGAGGAAGCTGTCGCGCGTGAGAATCTTCGACGGACGCAGATCCTCATACGCCATCTCGACGATGCGCCGGCCGGTCTCGTACGCCATCTGGCCGCGCTCGCGGTACGGTGCCGGGATCGCCGCACACCCTGTCAATGACAGCCCGAGCGCCTCGGCGACCGCGTTCATCGTCGAGGCCGTGCCCATCGTGTTGCAATGCCCGGCTGACGGCGCGCTGTCGGTGGCGCGGTTGAGGAACTCCTCCTCGTCGATCTCGCCCGCGGCCAGCTTGCGCCGACTGCGCCAGATCACCGTCCCCGAACCGACCAGCTCGCCGTCATGCCAGCCATCAAGCATCGGGCCGCCCGACAGCACGATCGCCGGGATATCGACGGTCGACGCCGCCATGATCCCCGACGGCGTGGTCTTGTCGCAGCCAGTCGTCAGCACGACCGCGTCGATCGGATAGCCGTAAAGCGTCTCGACCAGCCCCAGATACGCCAGGTTCCGATCGAGCGCCGCAGTCGGCCGCCGGCAATTCTCGAAGATCGGATGGACCGGAAACTCCATCGCGATGCCGCCCGCGTCACGGATGCCGTCACGCGTGCGCTTGGCCAGTTCGAGATGGATGCGGTTGCACGGGCTCAGATCGCTGCCCGACTGCGCGATGCCGATGATCGGTCGCCCCGAGCGCAACTCCGCCGGGGTCAGCCCGTAATTCATGAAGCGTTCGAGATAGAGCGCGGTCATGTCCGAGCGGGCGGGATCGGCGAACCAGTCGCGCGATCGGAACGGCTTCACCGGTACACGGTCCACTGCAAACTCTCCTGAACGCGGTCTGTTATCTCATGGGAGCGCTACCGCGACGGTCGTCGGTCGGTCAAGCGCCAGTCGATACTATGCATGAACGCGCGACGGTGGTCGGCGGCGCGGCGCGGCGTCCGACTGACGGCGGACCAGCGTGTAATCGAGAACGACGTGGCCGTTCGCATCCTTGCCGCCGCTGCGCCGATTGAAGATCGCCGAGACGAGCAGCTCGACCGCCGCGCGCGACATGTCGGCGATCGGTTGGTGAATCGTCGTCAGTTCGGGCCAGATCGTCGTCGCGAGCGCGCTGTCGTCGAACCCGCACACCGTCAGGTCGCCCGGCACGTCGAGACCCCGACGATGCGCGACAGCGACGGTCGCCGCCGCCATGTCGTCGTTGCTGGCGAAGATCGCGGTGGGCGCATCCTTCGCGTCGAGCAATTGCTCGGCACCGTCGAGACCGGAGCGATAGGTAAACAGGCCGCCGACCACCAGCGACTCGTCCGGCGCCAGACCGGCATCGGCGATCGCCGCGAGATACCCCTCGTGACGAAGCCGGCTTGCGGTCTGGTTCGGGTTGCCGATAATGAATCCGATCCGCGAATGACCAAGTTTAACAAGGTGTTCGGTCATCGCGCGGGCCGCTTCGAAATCGTCGATCGTGACCGCTGCCGATCCTTCCGGTGGGGACCCGGTCGCGACGACCACGGTCGGCACGCCGGCCTCCGTCAGCACGTCGAGCACCGCGCGCGAATCGCACAGCGGCGGCGGCAGGATGACGCCGTCGATGCCGCTCTCGATCATGTGCCGCGCGACCTCGATCTCATGGTCGCCGATGTCGCATTTCTCGACGATCAACTGAACGTCGCTGCGGCTCGCCTGTTCGAGGCTGCCGACCAGGAACTCGCTCAGATATGCCGCGCTCGGATTGCTGTAGAGAAGGCCGATCCGCATCTGCCCGCCGCCGGCCAGGCTGCGCGCGGCGCGGTTGGGGGCGTATCGCAGCGTATCGATCGCGACGTTGACCGCCTCGCGCGTCGCCTCCCGGACCTTCGCTTCCCCGTTGATCACGCGCGAGACGGTCATCGGTGAGACGCCTGCGAGAACCGCGACGTCGGAAATGGTGGGTGCGCCGCTTCTGCGGCCCGAAGTGTTGCGCGGCTTGCGCGTGGCGAGGCTCATGCCGCGCTTTTTAGCAGGTGATCGCAATATTATCAGCATGTAATCTGAGTTACCGTGGTCGTATACTCAGAGAACATCGCGCCGCGGCCGTTCGCTCTTGCGTGTTATCGCTCCCAAGATTAGTCGGACAATCGGTTTTGCCTTACCGGGCAGCAAGCATATATGGGACGGACGGGGAGTGCGCGTGCGATACAATCTGGTCCGTACACTTTACCCAAGCCATGGCCTCGGTGTCACATTGCCGTCCGCGACTGCTGCTACTGGAACATGGTTGGCATTCGCCCCACATTGGATGACGGGTCCGGGAGTGATAGCGCCACCTTCACGGTCGGCGTGTATCCTGGCCAACGATTTCCCGACGCACCGCCGTTCCGGTCGGCGCGTCCCTCGATTTGATTTGGAGAACTGACATGGACGGTACCTTCCCGATCGGCGCGCGCGCCGTAGACAGCGACGTCACCTTCCTCGCGATCGATCCGTCGACCGACGCGAAAATCGAGCCTGCCTTTGCCGTTTCGAGCGAAGAAGACGTCGCGGAAGCCTGCAAGCTCGCCGAAGCAGCGTTCGACACCTTCCGCGAAACCGATCCCGAAACGCGCGCGAAATTCCTCGAGACGATCGCCGACGAGATCGAGGCGATCCACGATCCGCTCGTTGCTCGTGCGATCCAGGAAAGCGGCCTGCCCCGCCCACGCCTCGAAGGCGAGCGCGGCCGTACCACCGGCCAGCTGCGCCTGTTCGCCAAGCATCTCCGCGCCGGCACCTGGGCCTCGGTCATCATCGACGAAGCTCAGCCCGATCGTAAGCCCGCCCCCCGCGCGGACCTGCGCCAGCGCCGCATCGCGGTCGGCCCGGTCGCAGTGTTCGGCGCCTCGAACTTCCCGCTCGCCTTCTCGGTCGCTGGCGGCGACACCGCCTCCGCACTCGCCGCCGGCTGCCCGGTCGTGGTCAAGGGCCACCCCGCGCATCCCGGCACGTCGGTGATGGTCGGCAAGGCGATCCAGGCCGCAGTCGCCAAGTGCGGCCTGCCTGAGGGCGTGTTCTCGCTGGTCCAGGGTCCCGCGAACGAACTCGGCGCGGCGCTCGTCAAGGACGCGCGCATCAAGGCGGTCGGCTTCACCGGCTCGCGCGGCGGTGGCCTTGCGCTGGTGGCACTCGCCACAGCCCGCCCCGAGCCGATCCCGGTCTATGCCGAGATGAGCAGCGTCAATCCGGTGATCCTGTTCCCCGCAGCCCTCGCGTCGCGTGGTGAAGCGCTTGGCAAGGCCTATGTCGGCTCGCTGACGATGGGCTCGGGCCAGTTCTGCACCAACCCCGGCATCGTCGTCGCGGTCGACGGTCCTGACCTCGACAAGTTCGTCGAAGCCGCCGCCGCTGCGCTTGGCGAAGCTGCGCCGCAGGTCATGCTGACCCCCGGCATCCATGCCAGCTACGACAAGGGCGTCGCCGCGCTTGCCGGTCACGATGCAGTCGAGACGCTCGCCCGTGGCACCGAAGCAGAGGGCGCAAACCGCGGTCGTGCGGCGTTGTTCTCGACCACCGGCAAGGCGTTCGTCGCGGACCCTGCGCTGTCGCATGAAGTGTTCGGGGCTGCCTCGATCATCGTCCGCTGCGCCGACCTCGCCGAGGTCCGCCAGGTTCTGGAGCAGGTCGAGGGTCAGCTGACGATCACGCTGCAGATCGACGAAGGCGATTATGCCGACGCTGCGACGCTGGTGCCGGTGCTCGAGCGCAAGGCCGGTCGCATCCTTGCGAACGGCTGGCCGACCGGTGTCGAGGTCGCCCCCGCGATGGTCCATGGCGGGCCTTTCCCCGCGACGTCGGATCCGCGCACGACCTCGGTCGGTACCGCGGCGATCGAGCGCTTCCTGCGCCCGGTCTGCTACCAGGACCTGCCCGATGCGTTGCTGCCGAAGGCGGTCAAGTACGACAATCCATTGGGCCTGCCGCGCACCGAGGGCTGATCGGATGAGAGAAGGAAGGGCGCGCTGCCGAACGGCAGGGCGCCCTTCCGTGTTCTCCCGCGAACGCGGGAGCCTTGGCTGGGTCCCCGCCTTCGCGGGGAAACATGCTTGGAGATCGGTTGCTCCCCCCGCACCACCCCGGCGTAGGCCGGGGCCCAATTGGGTGAAGTTGTCAACGGAGCGTCACCCGTCGTTACTGCCACCTTTCCAATTGGGCCCCGGCCTTCGCCGGGGTGGTATGAGGGAGGGGCAGGGCTTCCCAAACACCCCTGATCATTGACAGGCGTGCGCGCGATACCCACTAGTCCGGCATGACAACGCCTGACTCGTCGCGCACCATTTCCCTGCCCGCAGACCTCGGCAGCTACATCGACGAATTGACCGACGGAGGGCATGGCGACGCCGCCGCCATCGTCCGCATCGCGCTCCAGCAGATGCGCGACCGCGACGCTGCCTTGGCCGCACCCGCCGAAATCCTGATCGGCGGCGGCGAATGCGGGATGCTCGTCCGCCAGCGCGACTGGAGCGCGACGTCGCTCGGCCCGATCGACTCGTGGCCCGCCGAACTTCGCGTCACGCTCGCCAACATCCTCAACTCGCCCGTTGCCAAGGTCGTGATGTGGGGGCCCGAGCACATCATGCTCTACAACGACAGCTATCGCGCCGTCGCAGGAGACCGCCACCCGGCCGCGCTCGGCAGCCCGGTCGCGACCGCGTTCCCCGAGGTGTGGGACTGGAACCGCGCGGTCCTCGAAGCAGGCCTGCGCGGCGAGACCGTCGCCTACCGTGACCAGCCGATCCTGTTCCAGCGCCCCGACGGCCCGGAAACGCTGACGCTCGACCTGTTCTACACGCCCGTCTATTGCGGCGGTGGCACGGTCGGCGGCGTCCTGTGCACGATGGTCGACAATAGCGGCCGCGTCGAAGCCGAGCACCGCCTCGCCGCCAGCGAAGCCGAGCTGCGCCGTGTCACCGACGCCGTGCCGATGCTGATCTCGTACATCGATCGCGACCACGTCTACCGTCTCGCCAACGCACAATATGACGAATGGCTCGGCGTCGCGCCCGAGACGATGATCGGCAAGCCCGTCCGCGACGTGCTCGGCGACGCGGTCTACCAGGATCGCCGCCCCTCGTTCGATCGCGCGCTGGCCGGCGAGAGCTTCATCGCGCAGACCGTCTTCCCGCACCGTGACGGCCGTCCGCGCCGCTCCGAATTCCGCTATGTTCCGCATGTCCAAGCGGACGGCGCGGTCGCCGGTATCTATGTGCTCGGCATCGACGTCGAGGACCGTGCCGAACGCGAGGCGGCACTCGGTATCAGCAACGGCAGGTTCCGCACCGCGATGGACGCGGTCCACGGCGTGCTCTGGACCAATAGCCCCGACGGCCGGATGATCGGCGAGCAACCCGGCTGGGCGACGCTCACCGGCCAGTCGATCGACGAATACCAGAATTTCGGCTGGGCCGACGCGATCCACCCCGACGACGTCGCATCGACGATCAAGGCGTGGACCGCCGCCGTCCTGAACAAGTCGATGTTCGTGTTCGAACACCGCGTTCGCCGCCATTGCGGCACCTGGCGCACCTTCGCCGTCCGCAGCCTGCCGATCCTCGATTCAGGCGGCGAAGTCATCGAATGGGTCGGCGTCCACACCGACATCACGCATCAGCGCGCCGCCGAGGCCGCCCTGCGCGAACAGGCCGAAGCGCTTGCCCGCCAAGTCCGCCACCGCGAGCGCGCCGAGGATCAACTCCGCCAACTCAACGAAACGCTGGAGGCGCGCGTGATCGCCGAGATCGGCGAGCGCCGAGAGGCCGAGGCCAAGCTCGCGCAGTCGCAGAAGATGGAGACGGTCGGCAAGCTTACCGGCGGCGTCGCGCACGACTTCAACAACCTGCTCCAGGTCGTCTCGGGCAATCTCCAGCTGCTGGGCAAGAACCTCGCCGGCAACGAGCGCGCCGAACGCTGGGTCGCCAACGCGATGGCCGGCGTCACGCGCGGCTCGAAGCTCGCCTCGCAACTGCTCGCATTCGGACGTCGCCAGGCGCTCGAGCCCAAGGTCGTCAACGTCACGCGGTTCGTGCGCGGGATGGACGACATGTTGCGGCGCGCGATCGGCGAAGGCGTCGAGATCGAGACCGTGGTCGGCGGCGGCCTCTGGAACACCTTTATCGACCCCGCGCAGATCGAGAACGCGCTGCTCAACCTCGCAATCAACGCGCGCGACGCGATGGAGGGCCAGGGCAAACTCACCATCGAACTCGGCAACGCCCACCTCGACGACGCCTATGCCCGCAGCCACGAGGAGGTCGAAGCCGGGCAGTACGTCCTGCTAGCGGTGTCCGACACCGGCAGCGGCATGAGCCCGGAAATCATCGAGAAGGTGTTCGAGCCGTTCTTCTCGACCAAGAGCGAAGGCAAGGGGTCGGGTCTCGGCCTGTCGATGGTCTACGGCTTCGTCAAACAGTCCGGCGGCCATGTGAAGATCTATTCGGAGGTCGGCGAAGGCACCACGATCAAGCTCTACCTCCCGCGCGCGATGGAGAGCGAGGACGTCGAGGTCGTCGCCGATGCCGGGCCGATCTGCGGCGGCACGGAGACGGTGCTGGTGGTCGAGGATGACGACGAGGTCCGCACCACCGTGGTCGAACTGCTGACCGATCTCGGCTACAGCGTCCTGAAGTCAGTTGACGCGGCGAGTGCGCTTAACGTGGTCGAAAGCGGCGTGCCGATCGACATCCTGTTCACCGACGTCGTGATGCCTGGAACGCTGAAGAGTCCGGAACTGGCGCGCAAGGCGAAGGAGCGGCTGCCCAATCTCGTGGTGCTGTTCACGTCGGGCTATACCGAGAACTCGATCGTGCACGGCGGCAAGCTCGATGCCGGCGTCGACCTGTTGTCGAAGCCGTATTCGCGCGAGGCCTTGGCGCGGAAATTCCGCGAAGTGCTGGCCAATCGGCAGCGCGGCGATTCGCCCGCCGCCAAGAGCGCGCGCGATGCGCGGATCGAGGCGGAGCGACGGCTGGACGCATCGGCGCGGCGCACCGTCCTGCTGGTCGAGGACGACGAGATGATCCGCGCGAACACCGCCGAGATGCTGCAGGGGAGCGGCTTCGTGGTGGTCGACGCGGCGAGTGCGGAGGACGCGATGACCGCGCTTCAGACCGTGCCGATCGACGCACTGGTGACCGACATCAACCTGCCCGGCGTGTCTGGACCGGACTTCGCCCGCACCGCGCGCGCACTGCGGCCGGGCGTCGGAATCGTGTTCGCGAGCGGCGACACCGCGTCGGTCGAGGGCGATATGGATGCGATCATGCTGGAGAAGCCGTACGGGCTCGATGCGCTGACGGCGGCGGTGCTGGCATCGCTGGGTGAAACGGCGCTGGCGGAGCCGCTTGCGGCGGACAGGGTGGACTCGGCGGAGTAAAGCCGGTCGGCGTGACTTACGCGCCAGCCTAACGATCCTCCCCCGCCAGGGGGAGGTGGCAGGCACTTGCCTGACGGAGGGGGAGGCAAGGGAAACCTCTGTTTCGTGTCCTCCCCCTCCGTCACCTTCGGCGACACCTCCCCCTGGCGGGGGAGGATTGGCAGGCGCGACTGTCGATCAAGGCTAGCATAGTCGAGACAAGCCTTAGCGCCGCGGCAAAGCCGCGTCGTCGGACGGGGCTTTTGGCCCCGCCGGCCGGGCGCGATGCCGGATCCACGCCGGAGCTTTCGCTCCGGCTAGGGCATCACGCCGCAAACTGGTTCATCGTATTATGCGCGCCGCCCGCCTTCAGAGCCGCCTCACCCGCGAAATACTCCTTGTGGTCGTCGCCAAGATCCGAACCAGACATGTTCTGGTGCTTCACGCAGGCAATGCCCTCGCGGATTTCCTTGCGCTGGACGCCCTTCACATAGCCAAGCATCCCCGCATTCCCGAAATACTCCTTGGCGAGATTGTCGGTCGAAAGCGCCGCTGTGTGATACGTCGGCAGCGTGATCAAATGGTGAAAAATCCCCGCACGCTTGGCCGAATCCGCCTGGAAAGTGCGGATGCGTTCGTCGGCCTCGTCCGCGAGCGTGGTGCCGTCGTAATCGACGCTCATCAGGCGGGCGCGGTCATAGGCGGAGACGTCCTCGCCCGTCGCCGACCAGGCATCGAAGACCTGCTGGCGAAAGTTCAGCGTCCAGTTGAAGCTCGGCGAGTTGTTGTAGACGAGCTTGGCGTTCGGAACGACCTCGCGGATTCGGTCGACCATGCCGGCGATCTGCTCGATATGCGGCTTCTCGGTCTCGATCCACAGCAGGTCCGCGCCGTTCTGTAGCGACGCGATGCAGTCCATCACGCAGCGATCCTCGCCGGTCCCCGCACGGAACTGGAACAGGTTCGACGGCAGGCGCTTGGGGCGCAACAGCTTGCCGTCCCGGTTGAGGATGACGTCGCCGTTCTGTGCGGTCGCCGGGTCGATCTCCTCGCAATCGAGGTACGAATTATACTGGTCGCCCAGGTCTCCCGCTTCCTTGCTGACCGCGATCTGCTTGGTCAGGCCGGCGCCGAGCGAGTCGGTGCGTGTGACGATGATGCCGTCCTCGACGCCGAGTTCGAGGAACGCGTAGCGGCAGGCGCGTACCTTCGCCAGGAAGTCCTCGTGCGGCACGGTGACCTTGCCGTCCTGGTGGCCGCACTGCTTCTCGTCGCTGACCTGGTTCTCGATCTGGAGCGCGCAGGCCCCCGCCTCGATCATCTTCCGTGCGAGCAAGTACGTCGCCTCCGCATTGCCGAAGCCCGCGTCGATGTCGGCGATGATCGGGACGACGTGCGTCTGATGGTTCTCGATCGCGTTGAGCAGCCGCTGTTCCTCGATCGCGTTGCCGGACGCACGCGCCGCATCGACGTCGCGGAACATCATGCCGAGCTCGCGCGCGTCGGCTTGGCGGAGGAAGGTGTAGAGTTCCTCGATCAACGCGGGGACACTGGTCTTCTCGTGCATCGACTGGTCGGGCAGCGGGCCGAACTCGCTGCGCATCGCCGCGACCATCCAGCCGGAGAGGTAAAGATACCGGCGGTCGGTGGTGCCGAAATGCTTCTTGATGCTGATCA
>Ga0308163_10001732_pt1 | contig 22223 bp, 12 predicted proteins | sample PhyTR1_FD_201037 | JGI IMG/M metagenome (GOLD analysis project Ga0308163, IMG submission 201037) | Phyllosphere microbial communities from UC Gill Tract Community Farm, Albany, California, United States - DLSLT.R1 | ecosystem: Host-associated > Plants > Phyllosphere > Unclassified | place: USA... | reverse complement strand
TGTTCGCCTGTCGAGGCGATCATGTCAAGTTCACGCGGATCGGGTTGATCCATGATTTCCCTGGCCAGTCCAATCAGGCGGTTGGTCTCGCCCGACATGGCGGATGGCACCACCACGATTTGATGCCCGGCGTCGTGCCACTTGGCAACGCGCTTGGCGACATTCTTGATACGGTCAGTCGAGCCCATCGACGTACCGCCATATTTGTGGACGATTAAAGCCATAAGAGTGAAGTTTCCGCTCAAGAAGAATAAAAAAGAGGGCTTTACTCTACATGCCGCAATGCAAAATAACAAGCTATTAAGCGCATTAGCTCATACCGATTACGCATATGGAAATAACCGATCCATGCAGTGTGCACGCCAGTCCACACCGCATGGCAGGCCGCTCAGGCAGCGGCCCAGCGCAAGGTGACGCGTGGCTGGTCCGGCAAACCGAGGCAATGGCAATCGAGGCCGATGCCGGCCGCAAACAGCAATTGTTGCGCCGCACAGACAAGCGGCAGGCGCTCGCGCTCCCAGGCCGGCACGTCAAACGCCTGGTAATGGTATTTCAGGCTCTTGGTCGGACGGTTCAATGCCAGCTTCAGGCGCTCGCCACCCTGGCGAAAATCGATCGTCAGCAGCTGCGACTTGAGCCAGGCCATATCGATGCCCTGCCCGCCTTCCTCTACCGGCTCGAAATGCAGCACGCCGCCATACGCGGGGAACGTCAGGCTTGCTTCACCCTGCCAATGAAAATCCAGGCCGGCTTTTTCCAGGCCCGGGATATTGGCGTCATCCCGCTCGCGCATGCCGGCCAAATCCGCCAGTTTCGGTGTCAGGTACAGCCGGTCGCGGTGGCGCCGCACATGGCATTCCGGATGCGTCACCAGCAACTGCGCATCGGGCCGCGCTTCCAGCAACTGCGCCAGCATTTCCGCCAGCCACGCCGTCGACGGCATGCGCAGGTTGCGCGTGCCGAACCAGTGGCGCAGCAGGTTGTAGCAGCGGTCCTGGCTCAATTCGCGCAACTTGCTTAGTTCGATGCAGTCGCCATCGAGGCAGTTGGCGAGATCCTGTGTCGCCAGTTCCGTCAGCAGACGCTGCGCCGACTGCGCATGCTGGGCGCTGCGCGCAAAGCGTTCCTGGAAGCCGGGAAACGCCTGCGCCAGCACCGGCATCACCTGGTGCCGCAAAGCATTGCGGGCAAAGCGCGCGTCGTCGTTCGATTCGTCGTGGATATGCGCGATGCCATGTTTTGCCACATACGCTTCCAGCTGCTTGCGCGACACCGGCAGCAGCGGACGCGCCATCACCAGGTCCGGATTGGCCAGCAGTTCCGGCGCGCTGTTGGCGCCATCCATGCCCGACAAGCCGGCCGTGCCAGAGCCGCGCAGCAGCTGCAGCAGCACGGTCTCGGCCTGGTCGTCCTGGTGGTGGGCGGTCAGCAGCAGGCGCACGCCGTGCCCGGAACACAAGGCGCCCAGGGCGGCATAGCGGCGCTTGCGGGCCGCCTCTTCGGTACCGGTCTTGGGATTGATCTCGATGGTCACGCGGGCCGCTTCGAACGGCACGCCCAGGCTGGCGCACAGCTGTTCGCAATGCGCCAGCCAGGCGTCGGCATTGGCGCTCAGGCCATGGTGGACGTGGAAGGCATGCAGCGCCACGCCCTGCTCTTGCGCCCAGGCATGGGCCAGGTGCAGCAGGGCCGAGGAATCGAGACCGCCGCTCAATGCGATGGCGATCATCTCGCCAGGTTGCGGCGCGCAGTCTTGCAAGGCGCGCGCGAAGATATCGGCGACGCTGGCGGTTTGTTGCTTTTTCATATGGGTTCCGGGAATGCAAAGAGGGACAGGCAGGTAGTCGAAGATGTTCGGCTACCTGCCTGTCCCTGGAAATATTTATTCACCGCAGGCAAAAATCAGGGGTCAGACCCGACGGGACTCGGCGTCCCCGTCTACCCCAGCATTCCGCTGCGTAGCCAATAGAAATTACTCGCTCGGCGTCGTCTCTTTGAACTTGCCATAGCTCAGCAGCTTTTCATGGCGCGCTTGCAGCAGGTCCTTGGTTTTCATGCCGTGGAACTGGCGCAGGGTGTCGGCCAGGGCGCGCTTGAGCAGGGTCGCCATCTGTTTCGGATCGCGGTGGGCGCCGCCCAGCGGTTCGTTGATGATCTTGTCGATCAGGCCCATGGCTTTCAGGCGGTGCGCGGTCAGGCCCAGCGCTTCGGCCGCGTCGGCGGCGCGCTCGGCACTCTTCCACAGGATCGAGGCACAGCCTTCCGGCGAGATCACTGCGTAGGTCGAGTATTGCAGCATCAGCACGGCGTCGCCGACGGCAATCGCCAGCGCGCCGCCGGAACCGCCTTCGCCGATGATGGTGGCGATCAAAGGCACTTTCAATTCGGCCATCACGTACAGGTTGTGGCCGATGGCTTCGGACTGGCCGCGCTCTTCGGCGTCGATGCCGGGGAAGGCGCCCGGCGTGTCGACAAAGGTAAAGATCGGCAGGTTGAACTTTTCAGCCACTTTCATCAGGCGCATGGCCTTGCGGTAGCCTTCCGGTTTCGGCATGCCGAAGTTACGCATGGCGCGCTCTTTCGTGTCGCGGCCTTTCTGGTGGCCGATGACCATGCAGGGCTGGCCGTTGAAACGGGCCAGGCCGCCGACCACGGACAAGTCGTCGGCATAGCTGCGGTCGCCATGCAGTTCGTGGAAATCGGTAAAGATTTCGTTCACATAATCCATGGTGTAGGGGCGCTGTGGGTGGCGCGCGATCTGCGCCACTTGCCACGGCGTCAGCTTGGCGTAGATGTCCTTGGTCAGCTGCTGGCTCTTCTTGGCCAGGCGGTCGATCTCTTCCGAGATGTCGACGGCCGAATCGTCTTGCACGAAGCGCAACTCTTCGATCTTGGAATCGAGTTCCGCGATCGGCTGTTCAAAATTGAGGAAAGTCGTTTTAGTCATTGTACCTCCAGGGTTTTACCAGCCGCGTCGCCAGGGCGCGCGGCGTTATTGATGGTTATTTTACCGTACCGGCTCAGGCGCGGGGGCCTGTATCGCTGGCAGAAGCGGCAGCGACGGCGGCCGCAGGATCAAGACTGCGCCATAAATACCAGGTTGCCACGGTGCGCCACGGTTCCCAATTGGCGGACACCTCGCGCGCATCGCTGCGTGAAACAGGTTCGCCGGAAAAGTAATTGACGCTGATGCCCTGGATCAAGCCGGGGTCATCGAGCGGCAGCACATTCGGGCGCAACAGATTAAAAATCAGGAACATCTCGGCGGTCCAGCGGCCGATGCCGCGGATCTGCACCAGTTCGGCGATGACGGCTTCGTCATCCATTTCGCCCCACTGGTTGGCGTGCACGCGCTTGGCCTTGAAATGGTCGGCCAGGTCGAGCAGGTATTCGGTCTTGCGCTTGGACAAGCCACAGGCCGACAATTGCTCGGCGCCCGCTTTAAGCACTTGCGAGGGCGTGCATTTCGGGCAGGCCAGCAGCAGCTTTTTCCAGGCCAGGTCGGCCGCCTTGGGCGTGATCTGCTGCCCCACCAGCGAGCGGGCCAGGGTGGTAAACGGGTCGCTATGGCCGACCAGGTGCAGGTCGCCAAATTGCGGGATCAGCTTTTTCATGATGCGGTCGCGCTTCATCAGCTCGATCTTCGCTTCTTCCCAGTAGGGCGGCACCTGTATTTGCGCCGGCGCCACGGCTTCGCCGTTTTCCCTGGTATTGGACATCATGCGCGGCGCCAGTTGGTCGAGCCGTCAGGCTTGTCTTCCAGGATGATGCCGGCCTGCAGCAATTCGGCACGGATCTTGTCGGACTCGGCAAAGTCACGCGCCTTTTTCGCGGCGCTGCGCGCGGCAATCGCGTGCTCGATGGTGGCCGCCTCGTCATTGGCGCCGGCGGCGCCACCGACGGTGGCTTGCAGGAATTGCTGTGGCGTGCGTTCCAGCAAGCCCAATACGCCTGCCAGGCCCTTCAGTTGACGCGCCAGCGCCGGCGACTTGCTCTTGTTTACTTCCGTGGCCAGGTCGAACAGGGCGGCCACCGCCAGCGGCGTATTGAAGTCGTCGTCCATCGCTTCGCTGAAACGCACGGCGTGGGCTTCACTCCAGTCGATCGCGCCCTCTTCCACCACCACCTCGGCCAGCGCCGTGTACAAGCGCGTCAGCGCCAGGCGCGCGTCGTCCAGGTGCACGTCGGAATAATTGAGCGGGCTGCGGTAGTGCGCGCGCAGGATGAAGAAGCGGATCACTTCGGCATCGAATTTTTGCAGTACTTCGCGGATCGTGAAGAAATTGCCCAGCGACTTGGACATTTTTTCATTGTCCAGGCGTACGAAGCCGTTATGGATCCAGTAATTGACGCTGGTATGGCCAAACGCGCCTTCGGACTGGGCGATCTCGTTTTCATGGTGCGGGAACTGCAGGTCGGCGCCGCCGCCATGGATGTCGAACTGTTCGCCCAGCAAGGCGCAGGCCATGGCCGAGCACTCGATATGCCAGCCCGGGCGGCCCTTGCCCCATTTCGAGTCCCATTTGACTTCTTCGGGTTCCGATTCTTTCGACGACTTCCACAGCACGAAGTCGAGCGGATCGCGCTTGCCCGTATTCACATCGACGCGCTCGCCGGCGCGCAGGTCGTCGAGCGACTTGCCCGACAATTTGCCGTAGCCGGGGAAATTGCGCACCGCGTAATTGACGTCGCCGTCCTCGCCCTGGTAGGCCAGGTTGTTGCTTTCCAGGCGCTCGATCAGGCTCAGCATCTGCGGCACGTATTCGGTGGCGCGCGGCACGTGGTCGGGCGTCAGAATGCCCAGCGCGGCCGTGTCCTCGTCCATGTAGCGGGTGAAACGGGTGGTCAGCTGCGAGATGGTTTCGCCATTTTCCACCGCGCGGCGGATGATCTTGTCGTCGATGTCCGTAATATTGCGCACATAGGTCACATCCAGGCCGGTGGCTTTCAGCCAGCGGTAGATCACGTCGAACGCCATCATCATGCGCGCATGGCCGATATGGCAATAATCATAGATGGTCATGCCGCACACATACATGCGGACCTTGCCCGCTTCCATCGGTACAAAGACCTGCTTTTCGCGTGCCAGGGTGTTGTAAATCTTGAGTTCGCTCATCGTACTTTACTGGTGGAGCGGCAGCCAGCCCGGGAAAAACGACAGACAGGCGCGGACACCGTTGGTGCCGCGCCACTGAACCGCCGTGTGCGCCGAGACTGACCTACCCGCTGTATTGTTGTTCTTGTTTGTTAGAATTAGGCGTTAGCGGGCAAGTATAACATTGATAAAAACCATACTGGCCCGATATGAATCAGGTTTTTACGAAGTTCAACCGAAGTTCAACACTTCTTTCGTTTCTTTACAATTCAAGCAAGTTTAAAGAAAAATAACGATCAAGGACACCATATGCAAGAGACAAAATCCCCGCGCCTGCCCTTCCTGGCGCGCTTTTTCACGCTGTTCGCGGGCCTGGCCCTGGGCGGCGCGGTGGTGGCCGCTACCCCTGCAGCGCTCGATCCGACCCCGCACGTGGCCCTGAAAACCAGCATGGGCGAGATCGTGCTGGAACTGGACCAGCAAAAAGCGCCGAAAAGCGTGGCGAACTTTTTGCAGTATGTCAAAAGCGGCTACTACAAGGGCACCGTGTTTCACCGTGTCATCGACGGCTTCATGATACAGGGTGGCGGCTTCGACAAGAACATGAAGCAGAAAGCCACCAAGGCGCCGATCCAGAACGAAGCGCAGAACGGCTTGCAGAACGTCACCTACAGCATCGCCATGGCGCGCACCGGCGACCCGCATTCGGCCACCTCGCAATTCTTCATCAATGTCGGCAATAACGGCGCACTCGACTACCCGGGCCGCGACGGTTTCGGCTACACCGTGTTCGGCAAGGTCGTCAGTGGCATGGACGTGGTCGACAAGATCAAGGCGGTGCCGGTGGCCGACAAGGGGCCGCACCAGAACGTGCCCGTCACGCCAGTCGTGATCGAATCGGCCACCTTGCTCAAACAAGCGCCTGCAAAACTGTAAAATAGCGTTTTGCCGCCCCGGCTTGGTCTGGCCAGCCAGGGCTCGAAATATTTCACCTAATTCATAAAGGACTATCATGACTTCTGTAATCATCACCACCAACCTGGGCAAGATCACCGCTGAACTGGATGCTGACAAAGCGCCGAAAACGGTTGCCAACTTCCTGGCCTACATGGAAGCCGGCCACTACAACAACACGATTTTCCACCGCGTGATCGACGGCTTCATGATCCAGGGCGGCGGCTTCGAGCCAGGCATGAAACAAAAACCAGCCGACAAAACGGTTGAGAACGAAGCCAAGAACGGCCTGAAAAACGATACCTACACGCTGGCCATGGCCCGTACCTCGGACCCGCATTCGGCATCGGCCCAGTTCTTCATCAACATCAAAAACAACAGCTTCCTCGACTACCCGGGCCAGGACGGCTGGGGCTACGCCGTGTTCGGTAAAGTTACCGAAGGCAAAGAAGTCGTCGACGCCATCCGCGCCGTGAAAACCACGCGCGCCGGCATGTTTGCCGACGTACCGACCACCGATGTCATCATCGAAAAAGTCGAAGCAGCGTAATTGAAGCAAGCAGCATCATGAATCACAGGCATTGCCACGTTCTCCTTGCTTCCATGCACAATCTTGATCAGGGGAGCGTTGAACGATGACAATGCCTGCCGCACTCTTCATTTCCGACCTGCATCTGCAGAGCTCGCACCCGCGCACCAGCGCCGCCTTTCTTTCCTTTCTTGAGCACCATGCGCAACACGCGCACGCCCTGTATTTATTGGGCGACCTGTTCGAATACTGGGCCGGCGACGATGACCTGGAAGACCCGTTCAATGCGCGCATGACGGCGGCGATCCGCGCCGTCAGCGATGCCGGCGTGCACGTCTACTGGATCGCCGGCAACCGCGACTTCCTGGTCGGCTCCGGCTTTGCGGCCGCCGCCGGCGCCACCCTGCTGAGCGAACCGCATGTCACCACGATTGCCGGCCAGCGCATCGTGCTGCTGCATGGCGACGCCGAATGCACCAAGGATGTGGCGTATATGGAATTTCGCGCCATGGTGCGCCAGCCGGCCTGGCAACGGCAATTCCTGGCCATGCCCTTGACGCAGCGCAAGGCCATCATCGACGGCTTGCGCAAGAACAGCCGCGAGCACAATGGCGAAAAATCGATGGAGATCATGGACGTCACGCCAGGCGCGGTGGCGCAAGTGTTTGCCGAGCAGGCCAGCACCATCATGATCCACGGCCACACGCACCGCCCTGCCCTGCACCAGGTGGACGGCACCTTGCGCTATGTCTTGCCCGACTGGGAATGCGATGTGCAAGCCGGCGAGCTGGTCCGTGGCGGCTGGATCGCCATCGATGGGCACGGCACGATCACGCGCCATGCGCTGGACGGCGCCATTATCGACTAGCGCTGCGCCGACGCCGCCACGGCGTGGCGTCCGACAAGCGTGCATGCCCGCCTCTGCTGTAATGGCGGCATGTCCACACTCTATATCGGCACGGCCGGCTGGGGCATTTCCAGCGCGGCCTCACACCACTTCCCGCTGGACGGCAGCCACCTTGAGCGCTATGGCCGGGTACTCAACTGTGCCGAAATCAATACCTCGTTCTACCGGCCGCATCAACCCAGCACGTATGCGCGCTGGGCCGGCAGCGTGCCCGGCGACTTTCGCTTCAGCGTCAAGCTGCCGCGCACCATCACGCACGAGCTGCGTTTAAAAAATTATCAAACGGAACTGGAACGTTTTGCCGGAGAGGCAGGAGAGCTGAAAAACAAGCTGGGCTGCGTACTGGTGCAACTGCCGCCCAGCCTGCGTTTCGAGGCCGGCGTGGCCGAGGCATTTTTTGACAATTTGCGTGGCTATTTCCAAGGCATGCTGGCCTTCGAAGCGCGTCACCCCAGCTGGTTCGGCGAGGCCGCCACCGCCCTGCTACGCGAACGCCACATCACCCGCGTGCGCGCCGACCCGCCCGCCGGCCAGCCGGGCCCGCATGTGCCGACCACCGAGGTGGCATATATCCGCCTGCATGGCAGCCCGAAGATCTATTACTCGGATTACCCGGCCGAATTTCTCGCCGCATTGTCCACCGAACTGCGCACCGGGGTAGCGGCAGGCAGCTGGTGCATCTTCGACAATACGGCCTCCGGCGCGGCGCTGCTCAATGCGCTGGATTTGCAGGCGCGGCTGGCAGTGCTACCCTAGCTCAAGGCAAAGGCGTCTGCACCACGGCCTGTGCGGTATAGCCGTACAAAATGCCATTGGCAAATGCCAGCGCGCTGACCGCCGGATAGGCCCAACCCAGTTGCGGTGTTGAAATCACGCCAGCCGGATCGATCTTGCGCACCCTGCCCTGGCCACCGATGTACAGATTATCAGCCGCATCGATCGCCAGGGGGAAGACATCGGAATAAGGCAAGCTGCCCGTACCCGGCGCACCGTCCTGGTTGTCGCTCTGCGATGGGGTGCCCGCAAACAGGGAAACCGCGCCGGCACGCGTGACCTTGTAGATTACGCGGTTATACACATCTTCGAAAAACAGCGCACCCTGCCTGTCGAACACCATCCTGGTTGTCGGCACCACGCCTGCCTCGACCGATTTGCCACCCAATACGGTCATTACCTGCTGGAAGTCGACAAACAGGGCGGACTGGCCGCCTGGCGCACGCCGGTAGATGCCGGCGCTGTCATTGGTCATCCAGACAATATTGTCATCCTTGTCCATCGCCATGCCATAACGGGTACCGTTGGACGCAGGCAGCGTTTCGATGGTAGTGACAATGCCCTGCTGATCGATCTTGCGCAGGACAGGACTGATCCGTACGTCGATGTGATCGATGAAATACAGGCTGCCGTCCTTGCCGAACGCCATTGCGGCTGGACCGAGCAGGGTCGCGCCGGCGCGTGGACCATCGTTCTTTCCCTGGCTACCTGCAATCCCGGCGTAGGTGCTGACGGTACCATCGGGCGTGACTCGGCGTATCACCTTGTTCACGTCGTCCGCCAGGTAAACGTTGCCAGCGGCATCGGCAACCATCGCACGCGAGGCCCCGATACTCAGGCGCGCCGCCTGCCCCACGCCGTCCACCAGGCCAAGGTGTCCGCTCAATTGCGGCAAGGCCGACAATTTTCCATCCTGGTCCAGCTTGTTGAGCACGTGATTGCCTTCGTCATAGGCAATCACGGCCCCGGCGGCATCGACCAGCAATTGATTGAACTGCCTGCCGCTGACATACTGGCCGTCGGCCCCCTGGCTGCCAGGCGCCAGCAATGTCGTCACCGTACCGTCCGCTTGCATCTTGCGAATGGTCAGGCTATCGGCAAGATAAAGACTGCCAGCCTGGTCAAAGTCGATGCCGCGCAAGCGCACAAACGTGGCCCTCCTGCCAACACCATCGAACCGTTGTTGAAAAAGATGATCGCCTGCAACAATTATGGCGATGCCATTCTGGATACGGAACAGATAACTGCCCTTGTTTTCAGTGAAATAGATGTCGCCCTGTGGGCTGACGGCGATGCGGGCAATGCGCTGATAGTCTGCCGGAACACCGGGCATGGCGGCGAATGTCCATTGCACTGTGCTGACCACGCCAGTGGCGCTGACGCGGCGTATCGCATTGGCCTGGGTATCGACGAGCAGCAGATCGCCATTCCGGTCGGTGGCGATGGTGCCGAGCGTGCCGAAACGCGCCTGCGCACCTGCGCCATCGGCCAGTACCCGCTGCGGTTCGAGGCCATACTGGTCACAGCCTGCGCGCCGCTGCCCGGCCAGCGTGCTGACCACGCCAGCCGGCGTCACCTTGCGCAACAATGCGCTGCAAAAGTCGCTGACCAGAATATTACCTTGATGGTCAATCGCCAGGCGCGAGCCGGTAACGAAGGTAAATGTTGCGCTGGAGGCGTCGCCGTCATCGGAGCCGCGTTTGCCCGGCACGCCCGCAAGGCGGCTGATGCCGCCGTCCGGCGCCAGCTTGTGGATCACCTGATTGGCCGAGTCGGCGATGTAGATATTGCCTGTGGCGTCGCGCACCATGCCCGCCACCTGCTGGATTTGCTCCTGCACGCCGGCCAGCACGACAGGCAAGCAGCGCACCGCGACGGCGGTGACATCAGTCGTGCCAACCTTGGCCGCGCCGTTCGATACGCTGCAGGCGAGTCCATTGGAAGCCTGCTCCAGCTTGACCTCGAAAGCGCTGTCAGCCAACAGCTTGCCGGGGAAAGTGAATGCGCCATTGGCTGCCAGTGTCACTTTGTCGGCGCCATTGACCAGCACCACCGTGGCGCCAGGGGTGATACCGCTCAGCGTGCCACCGAGCGCGTAACGAGGCGCCTCGGGCACCGGGACCGGGACCGTCACCGGCGGCGTCACACCGCTGCCGTTGCCAGTGCTGGAGCCGCCGGAGCCACCGCCACATGCGGCCAGGCCGATGGCCAGCGCGGCGACACAAGCCGCCTGGATCGATGGCGCCCTCGGAATGAATCGTTTTTTTTTCATTGCTGTTCTCATGCTGTGACATCCATTTCGACTGAAAAATTGTATTTTCTAAAAAGAAATATTTTACATTTATCTAACATGCAAAACTGGCATTTGTTGACAAATAATTTTTCACTGTTATAGTTAACTACAACACCAATTCATTAAATCACCCAAGGAGTTTTGATGCGCGCCGCATGGTCTACACGTCCCTCTTTGTCACCCTTGCCGGAGCGCATCCCATGAGCGCCGACTGGAATGACAACAGTCCGATCTACCGCCAGCTCAAGGCGAAAGTGGTCGGCATGATGCTCGATGGCGCGCTGCAGTCCGGCGACGCCCTGCCTTCGGTGCGCCAGGTGGCGGCCGATTATCAACTCAATCCCATTACCGTCTCGCGCGCCTACCAGGAACTGGTGGACGAGGCGCTGGTGGAAAAACGCAGAGGACTCGGTATGTATGTCTTGCAAGGCGCCCGCGACAAACTGCTGGCAAGCGAACGCGAACGCTTCATGCGCGAAGAATGGCCGGCCATGCTGGAACGCATCACGCGCCTGGGTCTCGACGTGGAACAACTGTTGCTGGTCCATAAAGGAGCGACCCCATGAGCGAGCAACTCGACAAGGCCAGCGTGATCAGCGCGCGCGGTTTGTGCAAGCAGTACGGCAAGCAGGCGGCGCTCGACAACCTCAGCTTCGATATCGCGCCCGGGCGCATCGTCGGCCTGATCGGGCCGAATGGCTCGGGCAAGACCACCACCCTGAAAGCCATCCTCGGTTTGACGGGTTTCGAGGGCGAACTGTCGGTGCTGGGGCGCGATCCACGGCTTGCGCGCGATGCGCTGATGGAAGACGTGTGCTTTATTGCCGACGTGGCGATCCTGCCGGGCTGGCTGCGCGTGGCCGATGCGGTCGACTTCGTGGCGGGCGTGCATCCGCGCTTTGACCGCGCCAAAGCCGAGCGCTACCTGGCGCTGACCAAACTGTCGCCGAAGATGAAGGTAAAAGCCATGTCGAAGGGCATGGTGGTGCAGCTGCACCTGGCGCTGGTGATGGCGATCGACGCGAAACTGCTGGTGCTCGACGAGCCGACCCTGGGCCTGGACATCCTTTACCGCAAGCAGTTCTACCAGAACCTGCTGGAAGACTATTTTGACGAAAACAAGACCATCGTCATCACCACCCACCAGATCGAGGAAGTCGAACATATCCTCAGCGACCTGATGTTCATTCGCGACGGCAAGATCGTGCTGGCCGCCACGATGGAGGAAGTGGGTGAACGCTATATCGAGGTGATGGTCGGGCCGCAGCAGCTCAATGCGGCGCGCGCCCTGCAGCCGATCAACGAACGCAGCGTGTTCGGCAAGTCGGTGATGCTGTTCGACGGCGTCAACCGCGCGCAACTGGCCGTGCTGGGAGAACTGCACACGCCCAGCCTGGCCGACCTGTTTGTCGCCACCATGAAAGGAGCGCAGCAATGAGCATCTCGCCTGTCAACAAGATGAAATGGCTGGTCCGGCGCGAACTGTGGGAGCACAAGGGCATGCTGCTGTGGACGCCTGCCGTGATCGGCATCGTGCTGACGCTGCTGGGCACGCTGCTGACCATGAGCACCATCGCCAGGACCAAAACGCGCACCGCGCTGACGGTCAATGGCGAAGAGGTGTCGTGGAGCGCCATCTTCAACGCGCCGTCCTTCGCGCGGCAAAAGAACGAGTTCATCGATGCCGTCGCCAACAATTACGCCTACCTGGCCGCGCCGCTGTTCCTGGCGCTGGGCTTCCTGGTGTTTTTCTATTGCCTCAGCGCCCTGCACGATGACCGCCGCGACCGCAGCATCCTGTTCTGGAAGTCGCTGCCCGTGTCGGACCTGCAGACGGTGCTGTCGAAGGCCGCCATCGCGCTGCTGGTGGCGCCCGTCATCGTGCTGGCCGCCGCCTGCCTGACCTCGCTGGCATTGTTGCTGGGCCTGGCGATCGTGATGGAAATGAACGGCATCCAGGTGTTCGGCGAACTGGCCACCAGGCCTGGCCTGTACCTGAGTCCGCTTCGCCTGTTCGGCTTGCTGCCCGTGTATTGCCTGTGGGCCTTGCCGACCGTGGGCTGGCTGCTGATGGTGTCGAGCTGGGCCCGCGGCAAGGTATTTCTGTGGGCCGTCGGTGTGCCGCTGCTGCTGGCCGTGCTGCTGGTGTGGGGCGGCGAACTGGCGCAGCTGCAGGCGCAGGCCAACTGGATACAGTCGAAGGTGATCGCGCGCACCATGCTCGGCACCCTGCCGGGCAGCTGGTATCTGTTCGAACCTGCGCTGCTGCCGCAGTTGCACGCCGGTGGCGCGCACATGGCGCAGATCGATGTTTTCGGCAATTCCTGGTCCAGCCTGGGGCTGCCGGCCGCCTGGCTGGGCGCCGTGGCGGGCGCGGCCATGATCTGGGCCGCGATCCGTTTGCGCCGCTGGCGCGAGGAAGGCTGACGCGCGGCTGACTGAACGCCGGGCCGCCGGGCCGGTCCATTCCCGCTTTGCCCAACGCCCCGCCAGCCGGGGCGTTTTTCATGGAAAAGTTACTTTTATTTTCACGCCAACATAATAACTATTTTATCGATAGTTATTCATTCCAGACCGTTCCATCGATCAGGCTATTAAATCAATACCCTGAATTGCATATCAAAATAATAAATAATTATTTCTATCGCACAGCCACTGCAATTAAATTAATCAATAACATGACTGAAAAGCCACAACTACATTTTCGATAGTCGAATAATTTCTCATGAAAATCCAAGAAAATAGCGGCATTACGGACAAAACCCATGTCAGCTTATCCATTTGGTGAGTATTGGTGATTATTTCCATGGAAAAACTTTGTCAGAATATAGTTATCGACTGTGATTAAAATGAAATTGAAAGTTTCGAAATTGAAACTACCATCATAGGGAAGACAGCGAGTTCAAGCGTTTAAAACAGCGGCTTCCCCACCGCATGCGGCCCAAACAATGCCCATGCCTGCCGAGACAAATCGGACCAAAAACAAACAAGGAAGAGCATCGATCTTATTGCGTGTACGGCTGATTCTTTTCAATCAGCAACGCTTAAATAAATATGCTTTACTTGCACCATCCACAGCAGGGATGCATCACCACAACAACACGGCCCAAGCCACGCCGGAGAAACCAGGGATGACGACTTACTCATCCTTCAATGAATTCTGAGAAACAAGCGGCACTCATAACCTATTCGGAGATCTTCAAATGGCCACCACCCCAACCCCAGCCCAAGTTCCTGCAAGCACCAGTGGTGCCGCAAGCATACTCGCCGCGCAAGCCGGCATGCCAGCTGCGGTGCCGCCAGCCCAAACCGCCGCCAAGGCGCAAAACAATAACCGCAAGCTGCTCGACGAAGACGAACTGGAGCCGGGTGCGGATGTGGGGCAATCGATGCCACCGGAAAACGTGGTCGAGGTGCTCGGCGAAGCGGGCATGGGCACCTCCGGCGCGGCGCTGGCAGGCACGGCTGCCGCCGCTGCGGCCGCCGTAGCCGCCGGTGGTGCTGGTTCGGGCAGTGCCGGCGACGCCGCCGGCCAGGCAGGTGGCGATGGAACGGGAACGGGCAATAGCGGTGGCGCGGCAGCCATCCCCAGCGGCAACGTGGTCGATGTTGCCGGCAGCAGCACCCTGACTGGCGCCGGCACAGGGGGTTTTGGTTCCATCAGCGGCCTGGGCGCCCTGGGTGCGCTGGGCGGCATCGGCCTGGTCGCCGCCGCGGCAACCGGTGGCAGCAGCGCCGCCGCAGCCGGCATCGGCGGTGGCACGGGAGGCACGGGTACCGGCGGCACGGGCGGCACGGGTGGCACTGGCGGCACTGGCGGCACGGGTGGCACTGGCGGCACGGGTGGCACTGGTGGCAACACCGGCGGCGGTGTCGGTGGCCAGGGCGATGGCAGCTCCACCTTCATCGTCACCGGCGCCGCGATCGCCGCCGCCACGACGGCGCTGGCCGCCGCCAACACCGCACAAGCCGCGGACGCCGCCGCAGCTACCGCCGCCAGCAATGCGGCGGCAACTCAGGCTGCGGCCAATGCCGCCGTGCTGGCCGATCAGCAAGCTGCGCAGGCACAAGCCGCCGCGACGCAGGCGCAAGCGGCTGCCGTAGCCGCAGCGGCCGCCGACGCGGCTGCGCCCGTCGCCGCCGCTACCGCCGCCGCCTCGCAAGCGGCGGCACAAAACGCGGTCGCCGCCGACAATGCCGCCGCCGCCGCCAACGCCACTGCCGCCGCGTCTGGCGCCGCCGCCAGCGCCGCGCAAAACAATGATGCGGCCGTCGCCACCACCACCCAGGCGGCGAACGCTGCCGCCGCCGCACAGGCCGCCGCAGCAGCGCAAGCCAACCTCAGCGATGCACAAGCGCTGCAGGCAGCGTCCAACAGCGCCGCCGCGACGGCCACCGCCGCCAACCAGCAAGCCGGCCTCAGCGATGCACAGGCGCTGGCCGTGACTGCCAACAATGACGCCGCCAACGCCGCCAATACGGCCGCGCTGGCGAATGCCTCCGACGCCAATGCGCTGGCCACGGCCGCCACCGCCGCTGCCGCACAAGCCGCCAACGCCGCCGCGATTGCCGGCCAGACCGATGCCGCCGCCCTCGGCGCGGCAGCCGACACGGCCACCGCGCAAGCGGGCGCCGCCCAGGCGCAAGCCAATGCCACCGATGCCGGCTCGCTGCAGCAAGCAGCAAACGCCGCGCAGGCCAACGCCCAGGCGGCCGCCACGCAAGCGGCCGCCACCGACGCCGCCGCCCTGAACGCGGCGGCCGCCGCCGCCGCGCAAAACGCCGCCAGCGCCACCGCGGTTGCCAACCAGACCGATGCTGCGGCACTGGGGCAAGCTTCCGGCAATGCCGCCGCGCAAGCGGCCGCCGCCCAGGCGCAAGCCGATGCCAACGATGCCCCGGCACTGGTCGTGGCGGCCAACGCCGCCGCCGCGAATGCCGCCAGCGCCGCCAATGTTGCGGCGCAGACTGACGCCGACGCCCTCGGCGCCGCCGCCGCTGCGGCCGCCGCGCAAGCGGCCAGCGCCAACGCCCAGGCCAACCAGACTGATGCCGCCGCCCTGCAAACGGCGTCCGACAACGCCCAGGCAGCATCAAACGCCGCCGCCGCGCAAGCGGCCGCCAGCGACGCCAGCGCGCTGGCGCAAGCCGTCACCGCCGCCGATGCCGCAGCCCAGGCTGCAGCCAATGTTGCCAACCAGACCGATGCCGCCGCCCTGGGCGCAGCGTCTGCGGCCGCCAACCAGGCCGCCAGCGACGCCGCCGCCAGCGCCAACCAGACCGATGCCGCCGCCCTGCAAACGGCGTACAACAATGCCCAGGCCGCGTCCGACGCCGCCGCCGCGCAAGCCGCCGCCAGCGACGCCACCGTGCTGGGCCAGGCCGCCAACGCTGCCAATACGGCAGCCCAGGCCGCCGCCACACTGGCCAACCAGACCGACGCCGCCGCGCTGGGCGCAGCCTCCGCCGCCGCCACCCAAGCGGCCAACAACGCCACCACCATCGCCAACCAGACCGACGCGGCAGCGCTGCAAACGGCCTCCGACGCAGCCCAGGCGGCAGCCGCAGCAGCAGCCGCGCAAGCCGCCGCCAACGACGTCACCGTGCTGGGCCAGGCCGCCAACGCCGCCAATGCAGCCGCCCAGGCCGCCGCTAATGTTGCCAACCTGACCGATGCCGCCGCACTGGGCGCCGTCTCCGCCGCCGCCACGCAAGCGGCCAACAACGCGGCCACCATTGCCAACCAGACCGACGCCGCCGCGCTGCAGATTGCCTCCGACGCCGCGCAAGCCGCAGCGGCCGCAGCAGCCGCGCAAGCCGCCGCCACCGACGCCACCGTGCTGGGACAGGCAGTCACGGTAGCCGACGCGGCCGCCCAGGCCGCCGCCACCGTGGCCAACGCCACCGATGCCGCCGCGCTGGGCGCCACCTCGACCGCCGCCACGCAAGCGGCCAATAACGCCGCGGCCCTGGCCGCCGCCACCGATGCCAGCGCGCTGCAAATCGCCGCCGACGCCGCCCAGGCGGCAGCGGCCGCCGCCACGACGCAGGCGGCAGCCACCGACGCCACCGTGCTGGGCCAGGCATCGGATGTTGCCGCTAGCGCCGCACTGGCCGCCGCCACGCTGGCCAACGCCACCGACGCCGCCGTGCTGACAGGTATCGCCAACGCCGACGCGCAACTGGCCGGCAATGCCGCCACCCTGGCCGCCGCCACCGATGCCGCCGCCCTGCAAATCGTCTCCGATGCGGCCCAGGCCGCAGCGGCGGCGGCCGCCACGCAAGCGGGCAATACCGACGCCACCGCGCTGGCCCAGGCGTTTGACGCCGCCAATGCGCTGGCCGCCAACGCCGTCACCCTGGCCAACGCCACCGATGCCGGCCTGCTGGCCGCCGCCGCCGCCACCGCCGCGCAGACGGCCACCAATGCCGCCACCCTGGCCGCTGCCACCGACGCCACCGCGCTGGGCCTGGCGTCCGACGCGGCGCAGACAGCCGCCACCGCCGCGCAAACACAGGCGGACCTCACCGACGCCGCCGTACTGACGGCCGCCGCGAATGCCGCCGCCACCGCCGCCGCCGGCGCGCAGACACTGGCCGACGCCACCGACGCCGCTGCCTTGGGCACGGCGGCGGCCACCGCCGCCAATGCCGCCACCACCGCGCAAACCCTGGCCGACGCCACCGACGCGGCCGCGCTGCAGATCACTTCCGACGCCGCCACCGCCGTCTCGCAGGCCGCCACCACCCAAGCCGCCCTGACGGACGCCGGCGCGCTGGCCGTGGTCTCAAACAGCGACGCCGCCGCCGCACTGGCCGCGCAAACCGTGGCCGACGCCACCGACGCCAACGCCCTGCAAGGGGCTTCGAACACGGCCGCTCAAGTGGCGGCCAATACGCAATCGGTGGCCAACCTGACCGATGCCGTCGCGCTGCAGGCGGCCTACGATGCGGCGGCCGCCAATGCCGCCAACGCCAATGCGAACGCGGCCGGCATCAACCTCAACGCGCTGGTCAGCGCGGCCGACGCCAGCGCCCTGCTGACGGCCGCCGCCAACCTGACGGCGGGCCAGACCAGCGTGCTCGACCTGACCGCCGTCGTCAACAATCTGCAGGGGCTCTCCGATGCCGCCACCCTGCTGGCCGCCGGCACCGACGCGACCGCCCTGGGTGTGATCTCGACCGCCGATGCGGCCGCCGCGCTGCTGCTGCAAAACACGGCCGACCTGACCGATGCCGCCGCCCTGGCCGCCGCTGCCGCCACGGCAGTCCAAAACGTCGAAACCGCCGCCGCGCTCGGTGGCATCGATGCGAGCGCCATCAGCGCCGCCGCAGCAGCAGCCACAGCGTCGGCTGTCGCCGCCGCCACCGCCGCCCTGACCGACGCCGATGCGCTGGGCGTGATTTCCACCGCCGACGCCGTCACAGCGGCCGCCGCCGCGCTGCTGGCCTCGCAAAGCGATGCCACCGCGCTCGGCATATTGTCCAGCGCAGCGGCGGCCGCCGCCACCGCCGCACAAACCACCGCCGGCCTGACCGACGCCGTCACGCTGGGCGCGGCTTCCACCGCAGCGGCGGCCGCCGCCGCCACCGCCCAGACCGCAGCCGACGCGACCGACGCCGTCGCCCTGGGCCTGGTGTCGACCGCCAATGCGGCCACCGCCGGTGCGCTGGCCACCATCGCCAGCCTGACCGACGCCACCGCGCTGGGCGTCATCTCGACCGCCGACGCCACCGCCGCCGCCACCTTGCAGGCCACCGCCAACCTGACCGACGCCGTTGCGCTGGGCGTCATCTCGACGGCCGCCGCCACCGCTTCGACGGCAGCGGCCAACCTGGCCAACCTGACCGACGCGGTCGCCCTGGGCACGGCCTCGACCGCCGCCACGGCCGCCGCCAATGCCGCGCAAGCGACCGCCAACCTGACCGACGCCACCGCGCTGGGACTGGTCGCCACCGCCGACGCGGCGCTGGCCGCCACCGCCCAGGCCACCGCCAACCTGACCGACGCCGTGGCGCTGAACCTGGTCTCGACCGCTGCCAATACCGCCGCCGCCGCCGCCCAGGCCATCGCCAATCTGACCGATGCGGTTGCGCTGGGCACGGTATCGACCGCCGCCACGCAGGCCGCCAACACGGCCGCCGCCACCGCCAACCTGACCGACGCCGTCGCGCTGGGCGTCATTTCAACGGTCGACGCCGCCGCCGCCGCCACCCTGCAAAACACCGCCAACCTGACCGACGCCGTGGCGCTGGGCCTGACGGCAACCGCCGACGCCGCCGCCGTGACCACCGCCAATGCACTGGCGGGCGTGCTCGACGCCGTGGTGCTGGGCCTGGCCCATACGCTCGACGCCACCGCCGCCACCGTGGCCGCCACGGTGGCCGCGCTGACCGACGCGTCGGCGCTGACCGTCATCGCCAACAACGACGCCGCTGCCGCTGCCGCAGCCGCAGCTTATTCGGCCTCGCGGCCACTGGACCTGGTGGCGGCATTGGCCGCCACCACCACCGCCACCACCGCCACGCTGTCGCGCGCGGTTGCCAATGGCGCCATCGCCGACGACGCCAACGCCGCCACGGCGGCGGCTACCTCCGCCGCATCGCTGGCCAGGCTCAATGAAGCGATTGCGGCCGACAATGCCGCCACCGCCGCCGCGACCCGGGCCACCCTGTCGCAACTGGCGGCGCAAACCGCGCTGGCCGACGATGCCGCCGCCGCCGCCGCCGCCACTGTGGCGGCAACCTCGCTGGCCGCCACCCAGGCGGCGCAGGCAGCCGATGCCGCCGCCGCATCGGCCGCCGCCACCGCCGCCAATGCATTGTCGGCCCTGAACGCCGCACTGGCCGCCGACGCCGCCGCCACCACCACGGCCGCCAATGCGGTGCTGGCCAATGCCGCCACCGCCGCTGCGGTAGCCGACGATGTGGCCGCCGCGCTGGCCGCCACCACCGCCACCGCCTCGCAAGCAGCCGCCAATGCGGCGCAATTGGCCGACGCCGCCGCCGCCAGCGCCGTCACCATCGCCAACAATGCCATCGCCGCCCTCAACAGCGCGCTGGCCGACGATACCGCCGCCGTCAACGCCGCCCTGAATGCGGCCAATACCCTGGCCGCCACCAATGCCGCGATTGCCGCCGACACGGCCGCCGCCGTCGCCGCCAATGTCGCCGCGCTGTCGCTGGCCGCCACGCAAGCGGCGCAGGCCGACGACCTGGCCGCTGCCAACGCCGCCACCGTGGCCGCCGCTTCGCTGGCCATCACGCAAGCGGCGCAAGCGCTGGACAACACGGCTGCTGCCGCCGTGGCCACCGCCAACGCCGCCCTGGCGACCCTGAACAGCGCCCTGGCCGACGACGCCGCGGCAGCAGCGGCGGCGACCGCCGCCAGCAACGCGCTGGCCGCCCTCAACGCGGCGATTGCCGCCGATACCAACGCCGTCAATACCGCCGCCACCGCGGCGCTGTCGCTGGCCGCCACCACGGCGGCCCAGGCCGATGACGCCGCAGCCGTCACCGCCGCTGCCGTGGCCGCTGCGGCGCAGGCCGTGGCCGACACCGCGCTGCTCAACGATGGCGCCCTGCAAGCTATCGCCACTTTTGCCGCGGGCGCCCTGGCCGCCGCCAATGCCGCGCTCAATGACGACAACGCCGCCGCCGACGCGGCCCACATCGCCGGCCTCTCGGCCGCAGCCACGCTCGCCGCACTGAACGATGACGCCGCCGCCGTCGCCGCCGACCTGGCGCTGAATGTGGCGATCGGCGACCTGAACGTCGCCGCCGGCGCCGATGCCGATGCGCTCAGCGCGCAAACCCTGGCCGACGCCGATGCACTGGTGGTGATCAATTCGCGTTCGGCGGTAGCCGCCGCCGACCAGGCCAATGCCGACGCCGCCGCGGCCCTGGCCGCGCTGAACGCCGCCTTGGCCGACGATGCCGCTGCCGCTGCGGCCGCCACTGCTGCAGCCACCGCGCTGGCCGCCGCCAATGCGGCGCAAGCGGACGACCTGGCTGCGGCCGCCGCCGCCGCACAGGCAGCCATCTCGGCCACCGCCACCGCTGCCGCGCAAAGCGACGATACCGCCGCCGCCACCGCCGCCACGGCGGCAGCGGCAGCGCTGGCCGCCCTGAACACGGCCCTGGCCGACGACGCCGCCGCCGTCGCCGCGCAAGCGGCCGCCGCCACCGCGCAAGCGGCGGCGAGCGCCGCGCAAAACGACGATGTGGCAGCAGTAGCAGCCGCCACCGCCGCCGCCCTGGCGCTGGCCGCCGCCACCGCCGCGCAAGCGGACGACACCTCGGCCGCCACCGCCGCCGCCAATGCCGCCGCAGCCCTGACCGCCTACAACGCCGCACTGGCCGACGATGCGGCGTCCGCCGCCGCCGCCGCCGCCAATGCCGTGGCCCAGGCGGCACTGTCCGCCGCCCAGGCTGACGATGCGGCCGCCACCGCCGCACTGGCCGCCGCCGCGCTGGCCCAGGCAGCCGCCACCGCCGCGCAAAACGACGACACGGCCGCCGCCAACGCCGCCAATACCGCCGCCAGCGCCCTGGCCGCCTTGAACAGCGCGCTGGCCGACGATGCGGCCGCCGCCAGCACGGCTGCGGCAGCCGCCGTGGCCGCCACGGCAGCCCAGGCCGCCACCGCCGACGACGCGGCCGCAGCGGCCGCCGCCGCAGCAGCTGCCGTCGCACTGGCCGCCGCCACCGCCGCGCAAAACGACGATGCCGCCGCCGCCCAGGCAGCGGCAGATGCCGCCAACGCCCTGGCCGCGCTGAACGCCGCCCTGGCGGCGGACGCCGCCGCCGTCACCACGGCAGCGGCGGCAGTGGCCGCTGCCGCTGCCGCGCAAGCGGCCCTGAATGACGACGCCGCCGCACTGGCCGCCGCCAACGCAGCGGCCAATGCGCTGGCCGCCGCCACCGGCGCGCAAAACGACGATGCCGCCGCCGCCCAGGCTGCGCTGGCCGCCGCCGCCGCGCTGGCCGCGCTCAATGCCGCCCTGGCCGACGACGCCACCGCCGCCACCGCCGCCACCAATGCGGCGCTGGCCGCCGCCGCCACCCAGGCGGCGCAAGCCGACGACACGGCCGCCCTGGTCGCTGCCGCCAACGCGGCCGCCGCCGTGGCCGCCGTCACCGCCGCGCAAAACGACGATGCCGCTGCCGCCCAGGCCGCCGCAAACGCCGCCGCCGCACTGGCCGCCCTGAATGCGGCGCTGGCCGACGACGCCACCGCCGCCCAGGCAACCGCCACCGCCGCCGTGGTGGCCGCCGCCGCGCAAGCGGCGCAAAACGACGATGCGGCCGCCCTGGCCGCCGCCGCGGCAGCGGCAAATGCCGTCGCTGCCGCCACCGCCGCGCAGAACGACGATGCCGCCGCCGCCCAGGCTGCCGCCAACGCCGCCGCCGCCCTGGCCGCCCTGAATGTGGCGCTGGCCGCCGATACGGCCGCCGCCAACGCGGCCCAGGCGGCACTGGTGGCCGCCAGCGCGGCGCAGGCGGCGCAAGCCGCCGATACGGCCGCCCTGGCCGCCGCCGCCCAGGCAGCGCAGGCCGCCGCCACGCTGGCCGCCGCGCAAAACGACGACGCTGCCGCAGCTACCGCCGCCGCGAATGCCGCCGCCGCCCTCGCCGCGCTGAACGCCGCACTGGCTGACGACGCGGCGGC
>Ga0308163_10001727_pt1 | contig 22260 bp, 16 predicted proteins | sample PhyTR1_FD_201037 | JGI IMG/M metagenome (GOLD analysis project Ga0308163, IMG submission 201037) | Phyllosphere microbial communities from UC Gill Tract Community Farm, Albany, California, United States - DLSLT.R1 | ecosystem: Host-associated > Plants > Phyllosphere > Unclassified | place: USA... | reverse complement strand
GCTGGTTCTTGACCCGGTCCATCGTGACGATGGTCCCGACCTCGACCTTCTCCTGCCGACCGCCGGCGCGCACAACTGCGTAAACCACTTTTCCGTACCTGTTTTCTCTCGCGGGCTTGACTCACTGAGGACATGACGCCCCGTGGCCCGAATCATTGGAGGAAGTCTGCGGCACGCACGCGACCTTCGAGGATCAGCGCATGCCAGCGACTCACGTTACCGGAACGCCGGACAGGGGTCAAACTCCGGACCCCCGGCGTCCTCGGTCGATCATACGCGAGGGCGGGCGCTCCCCCGGGCATCCCCGCCGGGCGCGTCGCGCGTCGGGACGGCACCGCCCGGGGCGCGACGCGACCTCCGCGTGCCTAGGATCGACGGATGAGCGTGCTCCTCGACCGACCCGCCTGGCCCGCGCACGGGACGCTCTGGGCGCACCTCGTGAGCGACGCGTCGCTCGAGGAGCTGCACGCGTTCGCCCGGGCCGCGGGCATCCCCGAGCGGGGCTTCGACCGGGACCACTACGACGTGCCCGCCGCCCGCTACGACGAGCTCGTCGCGCGCGGCGCGGTGCCCGTGTCGAACCGGGACCTCGTCCGCCGCCTCCAGGCGAGCGGGCTCCGCATCACCCAGCGGGAGCGGCGCGCGCCCCGCTCCTGAGGAGCGTGCCCGCGCGAGCGGGACGTGGACGACGGAGGGCCCGGAGCATGCGCTCCGGGCCCTCGTCCGTGCGGCCGTCGTGCGGACTAGCTGCCGTCGGCGTCGGCCTCGGGTGTCGGCGTCGTCAGCGTCGCGGTGGAGACGCGGCGGCTGCGCGAGCGGCCCTGGCCCGGCTCCTTGGGCTGCGGCAGCGCGTCGAGCACGGAGCCGAGGAGCTGCTCCGCATCCGCCGAGCTGACGCGGCGGGGCGCCGTGCGGGTGCTCGCCACCGGGATGTCGAGGATCTGCACGGGCTCGAGGCGGATCGCCTCGCGCGGCTCCAGCGTCGAGAGCGCGGGCTCCTCCACGGCCGCGTCGACGGGCGTCGGGTCCTCCGCGGGAGCCGGGTCGGCCGCGGCGACGGGCGCCTCGGCGTCCTGCTCCCCACGGGCCTCCGACGTCGCGGACGACGCGCGTCCCCGCCCGCCGCGGCTGCGACGCGGGCGGTCGCCGCGCGGCTGCTGCTCGTCGGCGCGGGGCGCCTCGGTCGCGGGCTGCGCCGACTCGGCCGGCTCCTCGGAGGTGCGGACGACGTCCTCGACCCGGTCGACGGCGTCGGTGACGGTCTGGATGGTGCTCGTCGCGATCTTGGCGAGCGCCGAGCGGGCGTCGTCCGTGATGCTGTGCGTGCTGGCCGCGGGCGTCCGCTGCTGCTGCGCCGGGGCGCCGCCGCGTCCGCCGCCGTTGCCGCCGTTGCCCCCGCTGCCGGTGCCGTGCTCCTGCTGGCCCTTGCCGCCGCGACGGCGACCCTGGCCCTGCACGGGCTCCTGCGGCGTCTGCTTGTGGGCCATGAGCGGGTCGTGGTGGATGATGATCCCCCGCCCGGCGCACGTCTCGCAGTTCTCCGAGAAGGACTCGAGGAGGCCGAGGCCCAGCTTCTTGCGGGTCATCTGCACGAGCCCGAGCGACGTCACCTCGGCCACCTGGTGCTTCGTGCGGTCGCGGCTGAGGCACTCGACGAGGCGGCGCAGCACCAGGTCGCGGTTGGTCTCGAGCACCATGTCGATGAAGTCGACGACGATGATGCCGCCGATGTCGCGCAGGCGCAGCTGGCGGACGATCTCCTCCGCCGCCTCGAGGTTGTTCTTGGTGACGGTCTCCTCGAGGTTGCCGCCGGATCCCACGAACTTCCCCGTGTTGACGTCGACCACGGTCATGGCCTCGGTGCGGTCGATGACGAGCGAGCCGCCGGACGGCAGCCAGACCTTGCGGTCGAGCGCCTTCTCGATCTGCTCGCTGACGCGGTAGTGGTCGAACGAGTCCTTCTCGCCCGAGTACGCCTGCACCCGGTCGATGAGGTCGGGCGCCACGCCGCGGAGGTAGCCCTCGATGATCTCCTGGGCGTCGCCGCCGTCGATCACGAGCTCGCGGAAGTCCTCGTTGAAGACGTCGCGGATGATCTTCAGCAGCAGGTCGGGCTCGGAGTGCAGGAGCGCGGGCGCCTGCGCCTTCTCGACCTGGCGGCTGATCTCGGACCACTGCGACGTGAGGCGCTCGACGTCGAGCTTCAGCTGCTCCTCCGTCGCGCCCTCGGCGGCCGTGCGGACGATGACGCCCACGTTCTCGGGCAGCACCTCCTTGAGGGTCTTCTTGAGGCGCGCGCGCTCCGTGTCGGGGAGCTTGCGGCTGATGCCGTTCATCGACCCGTTGGGCACGTAGACGAGGTAGCGGCCGGGCAGGCTGACCTGGCTGGTGAGGCGGGCGCCCTTGTGGCCGACCGGGTCCTTGGTGACCTGGACGAGCACGCGGTCGCCGGGCTTCAGCGCGACCTCGATGCGGCGGGCGTGGTTGCCGCCGCCCTTGTCGGCGTTGGCGGCCTCCCAGTCGACCTCGCCGGAGTAGAGGACGGCGTTGCGGCCGCGGCCGATGTCGATGAACGCGGCCTCCATGCTCGGCAGCACGTTCTGGACGCGGCCGAGGTAGACGTTGCCGATGAGCGACGCCTCGTCGGCGCGCGCGACGTAGTGCTCCACGAGGACCTGGTCCTCGAGCACGCCGATCTGGATCTTGCCGTCGCGCGAGCGCACGATCATGCTGCGGTCGACCGACTCGCGGCGGGCCAGGTACTCGGACTCCGTGAGGACCGGACGGCGGCGGCCGGCGTCGCGGCCGTCGCGGCGGCGCTGCTTCTTGGCCTCGAGGCGCGTGGATCCCTTGATCCGCTGCGGCTCGGTGATGAGCTCGGGCTCGCGGGGCGTGCGGACTTTGACGACGGTGCCGGGCGCGTCGTCGCCGTCGCGGCCCTCCTCGCCGGAGCGGCGGCGCGCGCGGCGGCGGACCGACGGGGCGTCCTCATCCTCGTCGCGGTCGTCGTCGCGGTCGCGGTCGCGCGGGTCGCGGCCCGTGCCGCGGTCCTGGCCGCGGCCGCCGCGGCGCGAGGACCGCGACGGGCGCTCGTCGCGCTCGAGATCGTCGTCCTGGTCGTCGCGGCGGTCGTCGCGGCGGTCGTCCCGCTCGCGGCGGGGCGGCAGCGGCGCGATGTCCGGGGCCTGGAAGAAGACGGAGAGGGACGGGAGCGCGCGGGCGGGAGCCGCGGGGGCCTCCGGCTCCGGCGCGACGGCGCCGTCCTCCGCGACCGGGGCCGCGTCGGGGGTCGTCGCCGCGGCAGGCGCGTCGGCGGTCGTCGCCGCGGCAGGCGCGTCGGCGGTCGGCTCCTCGGCGGCCGGCGCGTCCGCGGCAGCGGACGCCGCGGCACGACGCGGCGCGCGGGTGCGGGTCGCTCGGGCGGGCGCCACGACCTCGGCCGCGTCGGCGGATCCCTCGGCGGCAGGGGCCTCGGCCGGCGCGGCGGCGGCGGACGCGTCGACGCTGGCGTCGTCCGTCGGGGCGCCCGCGGGGGCGGAGGCGGCGGCGCTCGCGCGGCGGGAGCGTCGGACGACCGGCGCCTCCGTCTCGTCGGGCGTGGACGGGGTGGTCTCGTTCTCGTTCAGGGTTCGGCCCTTCGCTTCGGAGGCGGCGGACGGGCCGCTCGCCTCGGGGGTCGCGGCACCGGGGAGGACGGACGTGCCGTCGGTCCCCTCGGCCGCGGTCGGCTCGGCACGGCGGCCCGTGAGCCGCTCGAAGAGGCGCGGGCGCCTCCTGCCGGTGTTCTCGTCTCTCTCCACCATCTCTGGTGCACTCCTCAGCCGGGCGGTACGGCCGCGCCGTGCCCCGGTAGCTCTCCGAGTGGATCCCCGCGTTCGCGGGACTCCGTCGATCCTTGGTCTGCGACGACCGGCCCGAGGCTTCGGTCGTGCGCACTGGTACGGAACTGGCTATCCGCCGCCGGACGTGCCTGGCGGCCCGGGTCTGCCCCGGGAAAGACTCTTCATGGCGGCCGTCCCGCGCGGCGGGGCGACCTGCCTGCCAGTATCGCACGCCGACGTCCACCCGGCCGTCAGGGTCGGCGCCCGGCGGTCTGCCATGATCGCCGCATGACCGCGACCCGGGCCCCCGTGCACCCCCGCTCCCTGGCCCTCCTGCTGGTCGTCACCGGCGTCGTCGGCTGGATCGGCGCCTTCGTCCTCGTGCTCGACCGGCTGCACCTGCTCGAGAACCCGGGCGCGTCGCTCTCCTGCGACGTCAACCCGTTCATCTCCTGCGCCACGGTCATCGAGTCGCGCCAGGGTTCGCTGTTCGGCTTCCCCAACCCGCTCATCGGCGTGGCCGCGTTCGTCGTGCCCGTGGTCATCGGCATGGCGCTCCTCGCCGGGGCCCGCTTCGCGCGCTGGTTCTGGACCCTGTTCGCGCTGGGCACGTTCGCGGGCTGGGTCTTCGTGACGTGGCTCTTCACGCAGAGCGTCTTCGTCATCGGGGCGCTCTGCCCCTACTGCCTGCTCGTCTGGAGCGCGATGATCCCGCTGTGGTGGGGCACGCTCTCCGCCACCGCCCGGGCGGGACTCCTGCCGGTACCCGCCGGGTTGCGTCGGGCCGCCGACGCGGTGGCGCCGTACACGTGGGCCGTCGTCGTGCTCAACTACGCGGTCATCGTGGTCGCGATCATCGCGACGTTCCCGGCGCTGCTCCCCACGCTCCTCGGCTGAGGCTCCGGGACGACGAAGGGGCCGACCGGATCGCCGGTCGGCCCCTTCGTCGTGCTAGCCCCTAGAACCAGAGGGCGAGCTCGCGCTCGGCCGACTCCGGCGCGTCGCTGCCGTGCACGAGGTTCTGCGCGACGGCGAGTCCCCAGTCGCGGCCGAGGTCGCCGCGGATCGTGCCGGGCGCGGCGCCCGTGGGGTCGGTCGTGCCCGCGAGCGAGCGGAAGCCCTCGATGACCCGGTTCCCGGCGACGCGCACGGCGACGACCGGGCCCGACTCCATGAACGCGACGAGCGGCTCGTAGAAGGGCTTGCCCTGGTGCTCCTCGTAGTGCTGCTCGAGCAGGGCGCGGTCGGCCTGCACCATGCGGAGGTCGACGATGCGGTAGCCCTTGGCCTCGATGCGGCGGAGGATCTCGCCGGTGAGGCCGCGGGCGACGCCGTCGGGCTTGACGAGGACGAGGGTCTCCTGGACGGGAGCGGTCATGGGTTCCTCCTAAGGGGTGGGAGCCGGCGGCTCGGTGGTGGGTCGGTGGTCCGTGGGGCGGTCGTCGTCGGATCGCGCGGCCCGCTGCTCGTCGAGCATGGCCTGCTCCCACGCGCCGCGGGCCGCGGCCTTCTCGCGGTCGATGCGGGCGCCCTGCACCATCGCGTAGACCCAGAGGAGCAGGAAGAAGCCGCCGACCGCGAACATGGCCGGCAGCACGAAGCCGGTGAGCACGACGAGGACCTGCACGACCCAGCCCGCGCGCACGCCGAGCGGCGAGCGGAGCGAGCCGACGACCGCGAGCATCGCGAGGACGAGCAGGGCGCCCCCGCCGAGCGCGGGCAGCGCGGGCAGCGCCTGGAGCCCGAAGGCGACGAGGCTGGCGAGGAAGACGACGATGACCTGGAAGCCCATGACGATGGATCCGAGGATCTCGACCGTCGTCCGAGGCGGACGGGGTCGTCGCGTGCGGGCCGGGCGGCCGTCGGTGCTCACGCGGTCTTCCAGCCCTCGTCGCGCGCGTGCTCGATGGCCTCGCCCACGAGGAGGATCGAGCCGGTGACGAGCGCCGCGCCCTTCTCCGTCTCGCCGGCGGAGTCGCGCGCGTCGTCGAGCGCCGTGCGGAGGTCGGGCTCGACCGTCACGCGGTCGCGGCCGACGACGCCCACGACGACGCGGGCGAGCTCGTCGGGATCCACCGAGCGCTCGGACGCGGACCGGGTGACGATGAAGTGGTCCACCACGGGCGCGAGCTCCCGCACGATGCCCTCGGCGTCCTTGTCGGTGAGCACGCCGATCACGGCCGTCACGCGGTCGAAGGTGAAGTAGACGGGCAGGGCGGCGGCGAGCGACGCGGCGCCCGCCGGGTTGTGCGCGGCGTCCACGAGCACGGTCGGCTCGGTGCCCACGACCTGCAGGCGGCCCGGGCTCGTCACGGTGGCGAGGCCCTCGGCCAGCACGTCCTCGTGGATGGCGTGGTCGCCGCCGCCGAGGAACGACTCGACCGCCGCGATCGCGACCGCCGCGTTCTGGGCCTGGTGCGCGCCGAACAGCGGCAGGAAGACGTCGCGGTACGTGCCCGCGAGGCCCTGCACGCTGATGACCTGGCCGCCGACGGCGAGGGTCGTGTCGAGGAGGCGGAACCGCTCCCCCTCCATCGACCAGGTCGACTCGGTCAGCTCGGCCGCGCGCGTCAGCTCGGCGACGACCTCCGGCACCTGGGCGCTCGAGACCACGTCCGACGCGGGCTTCACGATGCCCGACTTCGTGCGCGCGATCTCCGCGACGGTGGATCCCAGCCGCTGCGTGTGGTCGAGCGACACGGGGGTGAAGACCGCGACCTCGCCGTCGGCGACGTTGGTGGAGTCCCACTCTCCGCCCATGCCGACCTCGACCACGGCGACGTCCACCGGCGCGTCCGCGAACGACGCGAACGCGAGCACGGTGAGCGCCTCGAAGAACGTGACGGGCTGCTCCCCTGCCGCGACGAGCTCCTGGTCGACGAGGTCGATGAACGGCTCGACGTCGGCCCAGTTGCGGCTGAGCGCCTCGTCGGTGATGGGCTGGCCGTCGATCACGATGCGCTCGTTGACGCGCACCAGGTGCGGGCTCGTGAACAGCCCCGTGCGGAGCCCGGCGGCGCGGAGGATGCTCTCCGCCATCCGGCTCGTGGACGTCTTCCCGTTGGTGCCCGTGACGTGCACGACCTTGTAGGCGCGGTGCACGTCGCCGAGCAGCTCGACGACGCGGCGGGTCGCGGTGAGGCGCGGCTGGGGCGCCTGCTCGCCGACACGGGAGAGGAGCGCCTGGTAGACCTGCTCCCCCTCGCGCTCGAAGTAGTTCTCGTCGTCGACCTCGCGGCCGGCGACGATCGACCGCTCGGCCTCGCGGCGGAGCTCGGCCGCGTCGTCGGCGAAGAGCTGGTCGTCGCTCAGGCCGTCGACGTCGGGGTCGAGGGCGCGCGCCGCGGCGTCGACGCCCTGGTCCCCCTCGGGCTCGAAGTCGTCGTCGCGGCGGGGCTCGTCGTCGTCGAAGGGCCGTCCGCCCTGCTGGTCGCTCATGCTCGCTCCACCTCGATGTCCAGGGGGGAACCGCCGCCCACGGTGATGCCGGACGCCGACGGCTCGGCGTCCGCGTCGATCCGCAGCGCCACCGCCAGGGTCTCACGGGCGATGAGGTCGCGGAACCGCTCCGCGGCCTCGGCGCCCGCCGCGTCGAGGCGGATCACGAGGGCGATGCGGTCGCTCACGTCGAGCCCCGCGCCCTTCCGCGCGTCCTGCACGTTCCGCACCACGTCGCGCGCGAGGCCCTCGGCCTCGAGCTCGGGGGTGAGCGCGGTGTCGAGCAGCAGGAAGCCGCCGCCCGGCAGGAGCGCGAGCGCCTGGTCGGCCCGGTCGCCCGCCACCTCCAGCACCAGCTCGTACTCGCCGGCGACGAGCGGCACGCCGCCCGCGACGACCTCGCCGTGGACTTCGGTCCAGTCGCCCGAGCGGGCCGCCTGGATCACCTGCTGCACGCCCTTGCCGAGGCGGGGACCCGCGACCCGCGCGTTGACGGTGAGGCGGCGCGTGATGCCCGCGTCGGAGGCGCTCGTGGGGGTGAGCTCCTCGACGGAGACGGCCTTGACGTTGAGCTCGTCGCGCAGGATGTCCTCGAAGCGGGCGAGCCCCTCGGCGTCGTCGCTCACGACCGTGAGGCGCGCGAGCGGCTGGCGCACGCGGAGGCCCGACTGCTTGCGGAGCGAGAGCGCGGTCGACGCGACCTGGCGGACGCGGTCCATCACCTCCACGAGGCGGTCGTCGGCGGGCAGGTCGTCGGGCTCCGGCCAGTCCTCCAGGTGCACGCTGCGGCCGCCCGTGAGGTCCTTCCAGATGCGCTCGGAGACGAGCGGCAGGAGCGGCGCGGCGACGCGGGTCACGGTCTCGAGGACCGTGTACAGCGTGTCGAAGGCGCGCGTGTCGCCCGTCGCCGTGCCCGCCCAGAAGCGGTCGCGGCTGCGGCGCACGTACCAGTTGGTGAGCACGTCGGCGAAGTCGCGGAGCGCTGCCGCGGCGAGGGTCGAGTCGAGCGCGGTCATGTGCTCGGTGACCTCGGCCACCAGGCGGCGCGTGCGGGCCAGGACGTAGCGGTCCAGCACGTCGTCGCTCGTCGTGTCGCGCGTCGCCTCGTAGCCGCCCGGCTGGGCGGAGTTCGCGTAGAGCGAGAAGAAGTACCACGTGCTCCACAGCGGCAGCAGCACCTGGCGGACGCCCTCGCGGATCCCCTCCTCGGTGACCACGAGGTTGCCGCCGCGGAGCACGGGGCTCGCGAGCAGGAACCAGCGCATGGCGTCGGATCCGTCGCGGTCGAAGACCTCGTTGACGTCCGGGTAGTTGCGGAGCGACTTCGACATCTTCTGGCCGTCGTTGCCGAGGACGATGCCGTGGCTCACGACGCTGGAGAACGCCGGCCGCTCGAACAGCGCGGTCGACAGCGCGTGCAGCGTGTAGAACCAGCCGCGGGTCTGGCCGATGTACTCGACGATGAAGTCCGCGGGGCTGTGCTCGTCGAACCACTCGCGGTTCTCGAACGGGTAGTGCACCTGCGCGAACGGCATGGAACCGGAGTCGAACCAGACGTCGAGCACGTCCTCGATGCGGCGCATGGTGCTCCTCCCCGTCGGGTCGTCGGGGTTCGGGCGCGTGAGGCGGTCGATGAACGGGCGGTGCAGGTCGGTCGGGCGCACGCCGAAGTCCGCCTCGAGCTCGTCGAGGCTGCCGTACACGTCGACGCGCGGGTAGGCCGGGTCGTCGCTCTTCCACACCGGGATGGGGCTGCCCCAGAAGCGGTTGCGGCTGATCGACCAGTCGCGCGCGTTGCCGATCCACTTGCCGAACTGGCCGTCCTTGACGTTCTCTGGCGTCCACGTGATGTCCTGGTTGAGGCGCACCATGTCGTCGCGGAAGTCGGTGACGCGCACGAACCAGCTGGAGACGGCCTTGTAGATGAGCGGGTTCTTGCAGCGCCAGCAGTGCGGGTAGGAGTGCTCGTAGCTGGCCTGCCGGATGAGGCGGCCCTGCGCCTTGAGCATGCGCGTGAGCGTCTTCCCGGCGTCGGACCACAGCTCGCCCGCGACGTCGGGCACGGTGTCGACGAAGCGGCCGCCCTCGTCGAGCGAGAGGATCACGGGGATCCCGGCGGCGGCGCAGACCTGCTGGTCCTCCTCGCCGTAGGCCGGGGCCTGGTGGACGATGCCGGTGCCGTCGGTGGTCGTGACGTAGTCGGCGACGAGCACCTGCCACGCGTTCTCGGTGCCGAACCGCTCGACGTCCGCGTAGAAGTCCCAGAGCCGGTCGTACGCGACGCCCTCGAGCTGCCGCCCGAGCACGGTGCGGGACACGGCGGCGCGGGCGTCGTCGGCGGATGCGTAGCCGAGGTCCTTGGCGTAGTTCCCCACGAGGTCCTGGGCGATGAGGTACTCGGATCCGAGCACCTCGGCCGCGAGCTGCACGGACGACGCGCGGGGCAGGGAGTCGGGCGCCTCGGCGTCGGGCGTGCCGGCGGGGCCCGCGGGCACGACGGCGTAGGTGATGTCCGGCCCGACCGCCAGCGCCATGTTCGTGGGCAGGGTCCAGGGCGTGGTCGTCCAGGCGAGCGCGCGCACGGCGGTGAGGCCGAGCGACTCCGCCTTGGCGCCGACGAGCGGGAACGTGACGGTGACCGACTGGTCCTGGCGCATCCGGTAGACGTCGTCGTCCATCCGGAGCTCGTGGTTGCTCAGCGGCGTCTGGTCGTGCCAGCAGTACGGCAGCACGCGGAAGCCCTCGTAGGCGAGGCCCTTGTCGTGCAGCTGCTTGAAGGCCCAGATGACGGACTCCATGAAGTCGACGTCGAGCGTCTTGTAGTCGTCCTCGAAGTCGACCCAGCGCGCGGAGCGGGTGACGTACTCCTCCCACTCGCCCGTGTACTCGAGCACCGAGCGGCGGGCGACGGCGTTGAACTCCTCGACGCCCATCTCCTCGATCTCGCTCTTCTCGGTGATCCCGAGCTGGCGCATCGCCTCGAGCTCGGCGGGCAGGCCGTGCGTGTCCCAGCCGAAGCGGCGGTGAACCTGCTTGCCGCGCATGGTCTGGAAGCGCGGGAACGCGTCCTTGGCGTAGCCGGTGAGGAGGTGCCCGTAGTGCGGGAGGCCGTTCGCGAAGGGCGGGCCGTCGTAGAAGACCCACTCGTCGCATCCCTCGCGCCGCTCGATGGAGGCGCGGAACGTGTCGTCGCGCTTCCAGAACGCGAGGATCCCCTTCTCGACGTCGGGGAATCGCGGGCTCGCGGCGACGTGGTCGGGGGCGCCCGGGTCGTCGGGGACGGGACGGGGGTAGGTCATGGCATCTCCTGCGGCGACGGGGATCTCCGCGAGGACGCCCGGATGCCGTGTGCGGATCCCGAGCGCGGTACCACCCCGCTTGCCGCGCATGGCGCGACCGCTCTCCAGAGGCGATGACGGACCCGACCCGTTCGGTTCTACCTTCCCCGCCGACGTGCGCGGGTCTCTCTTCCGAAGGCTCCCCGGTGATGGCCGGATCGACGCCTGTTCCCCCATGCTAGCGCGCCCGGGCGGCGGTTCCGGCGGGCTCCGCCGGCGGGCTCAGCCGCCGAGCTGGGCCCGGTACGCGTCGGCGCGCCACGGCAGCTCGAGCACGTCGCGTCCGGCCGTGTCCGGGTGGCCGGCGAGGAGGGTGCGGATGTCGTCGAGGACGCGGGCGCGCTCGTCGTCGGGCAGCGTGATGACCCGGCTGATGGATCCGGCCAGGGCCACCACGTCCTCGGGCGCCAGGGGGTGCACGTCCGGGAAGGACGCGTGCTCGACCGGGCCGAAGCCGGGGAACGGGCCGGGCTCGACGGCGCGTCCGGAGGAGCGCCGGCCCGGCTGGAGGAGCGCGTCGAGCTGCGCGACCCAGTCGACGTCGGTGTCCATGACGTTCCAGACGATGCCGAGCCGGCCGCCCGCGCGGAGCACGCGCGCGGCCTCCCGCGCCGCTTCGCCCGCGTCCATCCAGTGCCAGGCCTGCGCGACGAGGACCGCGTCCTCCTCGCCGTCGCCCACGGGGATCGCCTCGCCGCTGCCCGCCCGGGCGTCGACGTCGGGGGCCGACTCCGCCAGCACCCGGCGCATCCCCGCGTCGGGCTCCACCGCCGTGACGGCCAGGCCGCGCGCGGCGAGCAGGCGGGTGAGCTTGCCGGTGCCCGCGCCGAGGTCGACGACGCGGCGGGAGCCCGCGGGGAGCATCCAGTCGACGGCCGCGTCGGGGTACCCGGGCCGCACGCGGTCGTACTGGTCGGCGACGGCGCCGAAGGAGGAGGCGAGGTCGGAGCGGGTCGGCGTGCCGGGGGCGTCGGAGGTCATGCGGACATCCTGGCCCCCGGCCGCGCGCGGTGGCCGGGGCGGACCGTGCGCCGCACCCCGGCCGTCGTGCGGGCCCTCAGCCGAGCCGGGCGGAGGTGCGCTGCAGCCGCATCGGGTCGAGCGCGATGCCCGGCACCGTCGCCGTGCGTCCCGTGACGTCGGTGACCCGGACCGTGTACGGGCCCGCGCCCAGGCCCGACGAGGCGAGCCAGTAGCCGTACGTCGTTCGCGACAGCGGGACCCAGCGCGCGCCGACCCGCACCTCGACCGAGCGGACCTCCGTCCCGGCGTCGACCACCTGGATCGCCGCCCAGTACGCCGACGACCCCTCCTTCAGCCGGAACGCCAGCGGCGGCACGGTCGGGGCCGCGACGGGCTTCCACGAGATCGGGATGATGCCGGCGTCAAAGTCGCCGATCGCGCGGAACGCCTCCTCGCTGAGGTCGAGCTGCTGGGCTCCGCACTCGGGGCACAGGTCGGCGACCTCGACGCGCACGGTGCCGCGCGGGCCGGTGACGTCGAGGTAGGTGCCGCACGCGGCGCTCCCCCGGTAGGCGTCCGGCCCGACGGCCACGTAGAGGCGGTGCGCGGGGATCGACGGGAGCGAGCAGTTGCCGTTCGTCGCGTTGCCGTCCGGGCCGAGCGAGTAGTGCGTGGCGCGACCGGATCCGGCGGCGACGGCCGACGCGGAGCCGGCGGGCGCGACCGCCGCGATGCCGGCGATCGCGACGAGCAGGGCGAGCAGGGCGGGGAGGGTCCTGCGGCGGCGAGCACGTCCGCGGATCCACCGGGTGCCCTCCCGTCGCGGTCGGTCGGAGAGGGCGTTGATGAGGTGCATGGCGTCTCTTCTCATCTCGAGGGGGCGGCGCGGTCGCGCCGCGCGGCCAGGGTAGGACCACGTCCACCGGTCGCGGAAGGTCCGCGGGCGACGTCCTCGGCGCGTTCGCCGGCAGGACGCGCGGCGTTCAGCCGGCGACGAGGGCGGCCTGGAGCGCCGGGCGGAGCGGATCCAACGCCCGGCGGACCGCGTCCTCGAGCGGCCCGCGACCCACGCCGTCGGCCGCCCACGCCATGACCGCGGCGGCCGTCGCCGCGGCGACGACGGACGCCGCCACGCGCACCGGCCCGTCGGACGCGCGTCGGCCGGCGCCGCGCGCCAGGGCCTGCGCGACGGGGTCCACGAGCGGGGCCGCCCGCGCGACGCCCTCCCCCGCGACGTCCGCGCCGAGGCCCATGACCTCGTGCTGGGTGAGCGCGAGCGGGAGCCAGCCCTCGCCGCGCTCCCGGGCGGCTCCGGCGATCGCCTCGACCACGGCGTCGACGGGCGCGGCGCAGGTCCCCACGCCGGAGACCGCCTCGCCCGCCTCCCGCAGCGTGTCGTCGAGGCCCGCCCAGAGGAGCTCGGCCTTGGAGGCGAAGTAGTTGAAGAACGTGGCGCGGCTGACCCCGGCGCGCTGGGCGATCTGCTCCACGGTGGTGGCCGCGTAGGTGTGCTCGAGGAAGAGCTCGGCGGCCGCCTCCTCCAGGGTCGCGCGCGACGAGCGGCGCGGGCGGCCGGCGGGGCGGGCGGAGGTCATGGGCCCATCCTCGCGTACCGGCGGCCGTCGGCTCGCGTATTGTTGGACGCGGTACAGAAACCACCCGCACCAGCGCCCGTCCGGCGCGCACATCGGAAGCACCCATGATCCCCACCTCGCGCGCCCGCGCCCTCGCGGGCCTCGGCGCCCTCGCCGCGACCGCCCTCGTCCTCTCCGGCTGCACGACCGCCACCCCCGAGGCCTCCACGACCCCGGTCTCCGGCGGCACCCTCGTCTACGCGTCCGGCGACGCGGAGCCCGACTGCCTCGACCCGCACGTCGGCGGCAACTACCCGCAGGCGCTCGTCTCCTCGCAGTTCCTCGAGCCGCTGGTGTCCCTCGACGGCAAGGGCGGGATCACGCCCTGGCTCGCCGCCAGCTGGACCTGGAGCGACGACGGCCTCGGCCTCACGCTCGAGCTCCGGCAGGGCGTGTCCTTCACCGACGGGACGCCGTTCGACGCGGACGCCGTGGTCGCGAACATCCGCCACGTGCAGGATCCGGCCACGCTCTCCTCCACCGGGTACCTCGCCCTGCAGGCCGTCACGGACGCGACCGCGGTCGACGCCGACACGGTGCGGCTCACGCTCTCCACGCCCGACAGCGCGCTGCTCGAGTCGCTCTCGCAGCCGTGGCTCGCGATGGAGTCGCCCGCCGGGATCGCCCGCGGCACGGACGCGAACTGCGCGCAGCCCATCGGCACGGGTCCGTTCACCGTCGAGCGCTGGGACCGCCAGCAGTCGATCTCGCTCGTGCGGAACGACGCCTACGCGTCGCCGCCCGCCGACGCCGCCCACACGGGCCCCGCCTACCTGGAGCGCATCGACTGGCGCTTCCTGCCCGACGCCGCGTCGCGCTACGCGGCCCTGCAGAGCGGCGAGGTCGACGTGATCGACAACGCGCAGCCCGACGCCATCGCCTCCGCCACGGCGTCCGGCGCGCTCGGCGAGCTCGACGCCCCGCGGCCGGGCGCCTCCAACCGCATCGAGCTGAACTCCGGCCAGGCGCCCTTCGACGACGAGCGCGTCCGCGAGGCCTTCATCCGCTCGGCCGACGTCGACGCGGGCATCACGGCGCTGTTCCAAGGCACCGCCGAGCGCTCGCACTCCCCGCTCGCCAGCACCGAGCCCGCCGCCGTCTCCGACCCCGACCTCTTCGCGATCGACGCGGACCGCGCGGGCCAGCTGCTCGACGAGGCCGGCTGGTCGACGAAGGACGCCGACGGGATCCGCACCAAGGACGGGAAGCGCCTCACGCTGCGCTTCCCCGTGAGCACCAACCAGTCGATCCCCGCCGAGCAGTCGCTGTTCGAGCAGATCCAGGCGAACGTCAAGGCCGTCGGGTTCGACGTGCAGCTCGCGCCGATGGACCTCGGCAGCTGGTACGAGGCGCTCGGCGACGACGCGTACGAGCTCGTGAGCGCGCCGTACACGAAGGCCGGCCCCGACGTGCTGCGGATCCTCTACGACACCTCGGGCATCACGCCCGCGCCCAGCGGCTACTTCGCGAACCACGCCAAGGTCTCCGTGCCGGAGATCGACCAGGCGCTCGCCGAGGCCCGATCCACGACCGACCTCGACCGCCGGAACGCGCTCTACGCCGACGTGCAGGAGCGGGTCATGGCCGGGTACTGGATCCTCCCGCTCTACGACCAGCAGAACCACTTCCTGCACGGCACGGCGGTGCAGGGCCTCCGCGCGCTGCCGTCCGTCGCGACGCCCACCCTGTACGACACCTGGCTCGCCCGGTGACCCGGGGCCGCGCCCGACCCGCGTCCGCCTCCCGCGCGCCCGCGCTCCTGCGGGCCGCGGCGGCGCGGATCGGCGGCGCGGTGCTCGTGCTGTGGGCGGTCGCGACCGTCACGTTCCTCGCCGTGCGGCTGATCCCGGGCGACCCGGCGCAGGCGATCCTCGGCGGGCCCGGCTCGCAGGCGCCGCCCGAGGCCGTCGCGGCCGTGCGCGCCGAGTACGGGCTCGACCAGCCGCTCCTCGTGCAGTACCTCGCGCAGCTCGGCCGCCTGGCGCAGGGCGACCTCGGCCGCTCCTACGCGCTCCGCGAGGACGTCGTCGCGGTGCTCGCGCGCCAGCTGCCGGGCACGCTCCTGCTCGCGGTGCTGGCGCTCGCCGTGGCCTGGATCCTCGCGCTCGCCCTCGCGTTCGTCTCCACCGGGGCGGGGCGCGTGGCGGCGGCGCTCGGCGCGGGCGTCGAGGTCGTCGCGGCGTCGCTCCCGCACTTCTGGATCGGCGTCGTGCTGATCCTCGTCCTCTCCACGGGCCTCGGCTGGCTGCCCGCCGTGAGCGGGTCCTCCCCCGCAGGCCTCGTGCTCCCCGTGCTGACGCTCGCGATCCCGCTCGCCGGCTTCCTCGGCCAGATCATGCGCGAGGCCCTCCTCGACGCGCTCGACGCGCCCTTCGCGCTCGCGGCCCGGGCGCGCGGCGAGTCCGAGGCGGGGGTGCGGCTGCGGCACGCGCTCCGGCACGCGGCCGCCCCGGGCATCGCCCTCTCCGGCTGGGCGTTCGGGTTCCTCATCTCGGGCGCGGTCGTCGTCGAGCAGATCTTCGCCCGCCCCGGCCTCGGCCGCACGGCGCTCGCGGCGGTGACGAGCCGCGACGTCCCGGTCATCGTGGGGGTCGTGCTGGTGGTCGCCGTCGTCTACATCGTGCTCACCGCGGTCACCGACCTGCTGGCCCGCCTCGTGGATCCGCGGCTCGTCGACGCGCGGACCGGCCCCGTGCCGGCCGCGGCGCCGTCGTCCGCCCCCGCCCCCGACGCGTCGGCGGCCGCCGGCGCATCCGCCCCGCGGGCGGCCGCGCGATGAGCGATCCCCGCGCCGAGACGCTCCTCGCGACCGCGCCGTCGCGACCGCCCGTGCCGGTCCTCGCGATCGCCGGCACCGCGTGCGCGGCCCTCGTGGTCGCGCTCCTCGTGGCGGCCGCCGTCGCTCCGGACCTCCTCGCGCCCGGCGACCCGCTCGCCATCGCCCCCGCCGAGGCCTTCCGCGCGCCCGGGCCCGGCCACCTGCTCGGCACCGACGAGTCCGGCCGCGACGTGCTCACGCGCGTCGTGCACGGCGCGGGCCCGAGCCTCGTGATCGGCGTGAGCGCCACCGCGATCGGCCTCGGCCTCGGCGCCGTCCTCGGCCTCGCCGCCGCGCTCCTCGGCCGCGTCGCCGACTTCGCGGTCAACCGCGTGATCGAGGTCGTCTTCGCCTTCCCCGGGCTCCTGCTCGCGCTCTTCCTCATCGTGATCCTCGGCCCCGGGATCGGCAGCGCCACGCTCGCCGTGGGCGTCTCCGCGGCGCCCGGCTACGCCCGCATCATCCGCGGCCGCGTCATGTCGGTGCGCCGGTCGCCGTACGTGGAGGCGGCGACCGTGCTCGGCCGCCCGCCGCTCGTGGTGCTCGCGCGGCACATCCTGCCGAACACCGCTGCGCCGCTCTTCGTGCTGGGCACGCTCGGGGTGGGGCAGGCGATCGTGTGGGCGTCGTCGCTCAGCTACCTGGGGCTCGGGACGGTGCCGCCGGATTCCGAGTGGGGCGCCATGCTCGCCGCGGGCCGCACCTACATCGGCTCCGCGCCGTGGCTGACCGTGGTGCCCGGGTTGATGATCGTGCTCACGGCCACGGCGTCCACCGTCCTCGGCCGGGCGCTCGAGCGACGGGTGCGGGAGTCGTGAGCGGCCGCGCGCCCGACGACGCCGCCGCCGAGCCCTCCGTGTCCGCCCTCCCCCTCGCGCTCCGCGTCGAGGGCCTGCGCGTGTCCTTCGGCGGCGTGCGCGTCGTGCACGGCGTCTCGCTCCGGATCGCGCCGGGCGAGTGCCTGGCGCTCGTCGGCACCTCGGGATCCGGCAAGAGCGTCACCGCCCGCAGCCTCCTCGGACTCGCCGGGGCGGGCGCGCACGTGGAGGCGGCGGCGCTCGAGGTCGGCGGCCGCGACCTCCGCGCGGCCACTCCCCGCGAGTGGCGGCGGGTGCGCGGACGCGGCGTCGGCCTCGTGCTCCAGGACGCGCTGTCCTCGCTCGACCCGCTCCGCCCGATCGGCCGTCAGATCGGCGACCCGCTCCGCCTGCACGGCATGCGGGACGCGCGGGCCCGGCAGGCGCGCGTCGTCGAGCTGCTCGAGCGGGTCGGCATGCCGGACCCCGGGATGCGCGCCCGCCAGCGCTCCGGCGAGCTCTCCGGCGGGCTCCGCCAGCGCGCCCTGCTCGCAGCCGCCATCGCCCTCGACCCGCCGCTGCTCGTGGCCGACGAGCCCACGACGGCGCTCGACGCGACCGTGCAGGCGCGGATCCTCGACCTCCTCGCCGAGCTGCGCGCCGCCGGCCAGGCGACGCTGCTCGTGAGCCACGACCTCGCCGTCGTCGCCCGCCTCGCGGACCGCGTCGCCGTGATGCACGACGGCCGCGTCGTCGAGGAGGGCCCCACCGCGGACGTCCTCCGCGCGCCCGCGCACCGCCGGACGCGCGCGCTCGTCGCGGCCGTGCCCACGGGCGTCCCGCGCGGGGTGCCGCTGTCGGAGGAGCGCCGCGCGGCGGCGGCGCCCGCCTCCCCGGGCGTCGCGTCCCCGGGCCCCGGCGACCACGACGCCCCGCGACCCGCGCCCACCCCGCCGGCCGACCACCGCGTCGTCCTCCGCGCCGCCGGCGTCACCCGCGCGTATCGCGGCCCCGGCGGATCCGTCCGCACGGCCGTCGACGACGTCTCGCTCGAGGTCCGCCGCGGCCGCACGCTCGGGCTGGTGGGCGGATCCGGCTCCGGCAAGACCACCGTCGCGCGCCTGCTGCTCGCGCTCGAGGAGCCCGACGCCGGCGCCGTGACCCTCGACGGCGAGCCGTGGAGCGGCATCCCCGAACGGGACCGCCGCGCGCGTCGGCCTCGCGTGGGCGCCGTCTACCAGGATCCGCTGGCCTCGTTCGACCCGCGCTGGACCGTCGAGCGCGTCCTCCGCGACGCCCTCGCGGTCGCGGACCTGCGCGGGCCGGACGTCCGCGACACGCCTTGCACGCTCCTCGCGCAGGTGGGCCTCGAGCCCGCGCTCCTGGGCCGCCGCCCCGCCCGGCTCTCCGGCGGGCAGCGCCAGCGCGTCGCGATCGCCCGGGCGCTCGCCGCGCGGCCGGACGTGCTCATCTGCGACGAGCCGGTCTCCGCGCTCGACATCGCCGTGCAGGCGCAGGTGCTGGACCTCCTCGACGAGCTGCAGCGCCGGCTCGGCCTCGGGCTGCTGCTCATCTCGCACGACCTCGGCGTCGTCGCGCACATGAGCGACGAGGTCGCCGTGATGAGCGAGGGCCGCGTCGTCGAGCGCGGATCGGCCGAGGACGTGCTCGCGCGTCCGGCGCACCCCGTCACGCGCGCGCTCCTCGACGCCGTGCCCCGACTGGATCCGGACGCCGCGGCGCGCTGACGGCCGGTCGGGGTCGGACGCGCGGCGGTCGGCCCGGCCTCCGAGATCGACCACCCGGCGACGCCCGCGTCACACCCCGGCATGCCGATCGAGGAACGCGTACAGCTCCCGGTCGTCGACCCCCGGGAACGCCCCGCGCGGCAGCGGCGCGAGGATGTGCGCGTGCAGCCGGGCGCTCGGCCACGCGCGGTCGCGCCACCGGCCGGCGTCCTCCGGGTCGGCGCGTCGGCAGCACGACTCGTCCGGGCACCGCGACGCACTGCGCGCCGTCGTCTCCCGCCCGCGGAACCACTTCGCGTGCGCGAACGGCACGCCGAACGAGATCGAGTACTCGCCCTCGGCCGTGGATCCCGTCTGCGTCGAGCACCAGAACGTGCCCGCGGGCGTGTCCGTGTACTGGTGGAACTCGGTCGTGCGGTTCGTTCGGTCGAACGCGCCGCGCGCCGCCCACTCCCGGCACACGGGCTGGCCCTCGACCGCGCCCGTCACGTCCACCGGCAGCGGCAGCCCGTCGTTCTCGTAGGCCTTGTAGACCGCGCCGTCGCCGCCGACCCGGAGGAAGTGCACGCGTAGGTCGAGGTGCGTCGTGCTGATGTTCGTGAGCCGGAGCGCCGCCGCCTCGTGCGTCACGCCGAACGCGTCGCGGAAGTCCTCGACCGCGAGGTCGCGCCGCGCCTTGGCGTCGGCGAGGAACGCGACCGACTGCGTCAGCGGCATGAGGCACGCGGCCGCGAAGTAGTTGATCTCCAGCCGCTGCCGCAGGAAGTCGGCGTAGCTCGCGGGCTCCTCGTGCCCGAGGACGCGGTGCGCCATGGCCTGCAGCGCCATGGAGCGGAGGCCGTGGCCGCCCGGGATCGACGCGGGCGGCAGGTAGATGCGGCCTTGCCCGAGGTCGGTGACCGAGCGCGTCGAGCGCGGCAGGTCGTCCACGTAGATCAGCTCGAAGCCGAGCCCCTCGGCCATCCGGCTCACGCTGCGATGCGAGAGCGCGCCGGCGCGGTGCCCGACGTCGGCGAGCATCCGCTCGGCCAGCTCCTCGATCCCGGGGATGTGGTTGTCGCGCCCGCGCATCATGAGCCGCTGCTCGGTGTTCGCGCGCCGGGCCTCCTCGGGCGTCGCGATGGACTCGCGGGCGCGCCGGGCGAGCTCGCGGTGCAGGCCCACGAGCGCCTCGAGCGTCTCCTGCGGCAGCGCGCGGCTGGCGGGCACGGCGGGGAGCCCGAGCGAGCCGTAGAGGGAGGAGCGCTGCGCGCGGTCGAGCTCGATCTCGAGGGCCGAGCGCGCATCCGGCGCGTCGGCGGCGAGCAGGTGCGTGACGTCCACGCCGAGCGCCCCGGCGATGCGCCCGAGCGTCGACAGCCGCGTCTCGCGCCGGCCGTTCTCGATCATGCTCAGCTGGCTCGGCAGGATCCCCGCCCGCTCCCCCAGCGCCTGCAGCGTGAGCCCGGCGCCCTTCCGCGCGTGCCGGATGCGCCGGCCGATGACGAGCTGGTCCATGCCTTCACCTCTCCGTGAACATCGGCGCTTCTTCACGCCGACGGATCCCCGAACCCCATCCTGACGGGTCGCAGGCTGGAACAACAGACCGATCGACGAGGACGGATCGACATGACCACCATCCAGGACGCACCCCCGCTCACCGCCGCCGAACCGCGCGCGGCCGATCCCGCCGCCGCGGACGCCGCCGCACCGCCCGCCGCGACGCCCGCCGCCGCCCCCCTGCCGCCCGGCACGGACGCACCCGCGCTGTGCCGCGATCCCCGCATCGCCGCCTGGGTCGCCGAGGTCGCCGCGCTCACCCGCCCCGACCGCGTCGTCTGGTGCACGGGCAGCGTCGCCGAGTACGACCGCCTCACCCGGCAGATGGTCGACGCCGGCACCCTCATCAAGCTGAACCCCGAGTGGCGCCCGCACAGCTTCCTCGCCCGCAGCGACCCGGCCGACGTCGCGCGCGTCGAGGACCGCACCTTCATCTGCTCCGCCCGCGAGGAGGACGCCGGCCCGACGAACAACTGGCGCGATCCCGACGAGACGCGCGCGGAGCTCCGGGAGCTGTTCGCCGGATCCATGCGCGGCCGCACCCTCTACGTCGTCCCGTTCTCCATGGGCCCGCTCGGCGGCGCCATCTCGCAGCTCGGCGTGCAGATCACCGACAGCCCCTACGTCGTCGCGAGCATGGCGCTCATGACCCGGATGGGCGACGACGCGCTCCGCCTCATCGGCCCGGACACCGCGTGGGTCCGCGCGCTGCACGGCCTCGGCGCCCCGCTCGTGGACGACGCGGGACGCCGCACGCCCGACGTCCCGTGGCCGCACAACGCCGACAAGCGCATCTGCCACTTCCCCGAGGAGCGCGAGATCATCTCGTTCGGCTCGGGCTACGGCGGCAACGCCCTCCTCGGCAAGAAGTGCTTCTCTCTCCGCATCGCCTCGGCCATGGCGCGGGACGAGGGCTGGCTCGCGGAGCACATGCTCCTGATCCGCATCACGAGCCCCGAGGGCCGCCGCTTCCACGTCGCGGCGGCGTTCCCGTCGGCGTGCGGCAAGACCAACCTCGCGATGCTCACGCCCACCATCCCCGGTTGGACGGTGGAGACGCTCGGCGACGACATCGCGTGGCTCCGCCCGGACGCGCAGGGCCGGCTCCGCGCGGTCAACCCCGAGCGCGGCCTCTTCGGCGTCGCGCCGGGCACGGGCGAGGCGACGAACCCGGTCGCCATGTCCACCATCTGGGGCAACGCGATCTACACCAACGTCGCGCTCCGGCCCGACGGCGACGTGTGGTGGGAGGGCATGACCCCGACGCCGCCGGCCGGCCTCGTCGACTGGCAGGGGCGGCCGTGGTCGCCCGCCTCCGGCACGCCCGCCGCGCACCCGAACGCGCGCTTCACCGTGGGGATCGAGCAGTGCCCGACGCTCGCGGACGGCTGGGACGACCCCGACGGCGTGGTCGTCGACGCGATCCTGTTCGGCGGCCGGCGCGCCACCAACGTGCCGCTCGTGGCGGAGGCGGACGACTGGGAGCACGGCGTCTTCGTCGGCGCGACCATGGCGTCCGAGCGCACCGCCGCGGCGGAGGGCCGGGTCGGCGAGCTCCGCCACGACCCCTTCGCGATGCAGCCCTTCGTCGGCTACGACATGGCCGACCACTGGCGGCACTGGCTCGAGGTCGGCGCGGGCCTGGGTGCCGGAGCCCCGCGGGTCTTCCAGGTCAACTGGTTCCGCAAGGGCGACGACGGCTCCTTCCTCTGGCCGGGCTTCGGCGAGAACGCGCGCGTGCTCGAGTGGATCGTGCGCCGCGTCGAGGACCGCGTGGAGGTCCGCCCGAGCCCGGTCGGCGGCCTGCCCCTCGCGGACGACCTCGACGTCGCCGGGCTCGACCTCGCCGAGGGCGCGCTCGACGAGCTGCTGGCGCTGGACCCCGCCTCCTGGCTCGAGGAGCTCGACGCCGTGGACGCGCACTTCGCGCGCTTCGGCGGCCGGGTGCCGCCCGAGCTGACCGCCCGCGTCGAGGCCATGCGCCGGGCGTTCCGCGCCGCCCGGGAGGACGCCCGGGAGGACGCCGACGCCTGATGCCCGCGCCGGATGCGGGGCCCGTCACGGTCCCCGCATCCGGCCGTCGCGCCCCCATCCGGTAGCCTGATCCCCGCACAGAAGGCACCTCACCATCGACACGGTGCCGTCCACATCGAGGGAACCGGAG